>Ga0080004_1110110_pt1 | contig 95259 bp, 71 predicted proteins | sample WasSprMetagenome_FD_69207 | JGI IMG/M metagenome (GOLD analysis project Ga0080004, IMG submission 69207) | Sulfidic aquatic microbial communities from Washburn Spring, Yellowstone National Park, USA - WS (SPADES assembly) (version 2) | ecosystem: Environmental > Aquatic > Thermal springs > Hot...
TATGGGCCATTTCGCCCAGGGAAAATGTTGTTCCCATCTCCCTTTTTCTTTTTTAAAAATTTATTTTTCAAAGAACTTAAGTTATATAATAATATATTTTTAACCAAATTTAACTAGGAGGAAAAAATGAGAAAAAAAATTTTAATTGCTTTTGCTTTAGGTTTTTTTCTTTCAGGGATTATTTTTACTGCATACACTGCGGTAGAAAAGAGGGCATTAACTAATAAAAGTTTTTCAAATGATTTAATTCAACAAACCTCTCTTGATGAACCTCTAACTTTGCAGAGTGCCTTTGTTCAGGTAGCAAAAATGGTTAAACCAGCAGTAGTTCAGATTACAACAGAGAAAATAGTTACATACAGATATTGGGACCCATTTGGAGATTTAGAAGAATTTTTCAGGTCTCCTTTTGAAGATTTTTTTAATATGCCAAAAAGAAGACAGCAACCAAAAACATATCAAAAAAAACAGGAAGGACTTGGTTCTGGTTTTATAGTTGATGAGGATGGATATATTTTAACCAATAATCATGTTATTGAAGGAGTTGATAAAATACTTGTTAAACTTCTTGGAGATGATAAAAAGTATGAAGCAAAAATTATAGGAACAGACCCTAAAACAGATCTTGCTTTAATAAAAATAAATGTTGGGAGACCTTTACCTTATGTTAAACTTGGAGATTCTGATAAAATAGAGGTTGGAGAATGGGTTATAGCAATAGGAAATCCTTTTGGACTTGAGGAAACAGTTACTGTTGGTGTTGTAAGTGCAAAGGGAAGAAGTGGTTTTGGAATAACTCAATATGAAGATTTTATTCAGACAGATGCAGCAATCAATCCAGGTAATTCAGGTGGGCCTCTTGTAAATATAAAAGGGGAAGTAATAGGAATAAATACATTTATAATTGCTCCATATGTTGCTCAGGGTGTTGGTTTTGCTATTCCCATAAATCTTGCTAAAAAAGTTTTTTCCCAGTTAAAAGAAAAAGGAAAAGTTGTGAGAGGATATCTTGGAGTTTTTTTACAGCCGCTTACTGAAGAACTTGCAAAATCATTTGGTCTATCAGAAATAAAAGGTGCTCTTGTCGCTCAGGTTATAAAGGATGGTCCAGCAGAAAAAGCAGGAATTAATGAAGGAGATATAATTATTGAATATGATGGCAGCGAAGTCAAAGATGTGAAGGACTTACAGATGAAAGTTGCAAATACTCCAGTTGGTAAAAGAGTTAATGTAGGGATATGGAGGGATAAGAAAAGAATAAATTTAACAGCAGTTATTGGAGAAATGCCAGAAGAAGAGCCAGTTGCAGTTGAGACAGAAGAAAAACCATGGAGAGGGATTAGAGTTTCTTCTTTAACAGAATCAATAAAATCAGAATTTAGAATTGAAGATACAGAAGGAGTTGTTGTTGTTGAAGTTGAAAATGGTTCTATTGCAGATGAATGTGGAATTAAAGTTGGAAGTGTTATAAAAAGGATAAACAATAATAAAATTTCAAATATTTCAGATTATAATAGAGTGATAAAAAGCATACCTAAAAATGCAGATGTTACAATTCAGATTAAATATGGAAATATAAGTAGATTTATGATATTGAAAGGTGAAAAATAAAAATTTGATTGATGAAGTTTTAAAATTATTGAGTAAAAGAGATTATTCAGAAAAAGAGATTATTGAGAAAATTCCTTTAATGCCTTCGTCTATATTGAATAAACTGAAAAAAGAAAAATTAATTGATGATTTTTCTCTTTCAGAAAAAATTGCAGAATCATTGAAGAATAAAGGGAAAGGTTATTTTTACATATTAAAGCAACTTGAAAAAAGAAAGATAAATGATAATGTGATTGAAAAGTTCAAAAAAGAATATGATTTTGTTGATGAACTTGAAAGGTGTAAGAAATTAGTTGAAAAACTTAAAAACAAGAAAACCTCTGCGATAATAATGAATTTAAAAAGTAAAGGTTTTCCTGATGAAATTATAGAAAAAGTTATTGAAAATTAAAGAAGAAAAAAATGGAGAAAAATAGATTGCCAAGATTAAAAGTTTTTAATGAGAAGGGGCATCCAAATAATTGTCGCTATATTGTTACAGAAAAAGGAGAACCATTTTTTTATCTTAGTGATACTGCATGGGAACTTTTTCACCGTTTGACAAGAAATGAAGTGGAAGAATATTTTAAAGACCGTTCAGATAAAGGATTTACTGTAATTCAGGCAGTTGTTCTTCCTGAGTTGAATATGAATGAACCAAATGCTGAAGGATATATTCCAATTTATAACAATGATCCAACTCAGCCAAATGAGGATTATTTTAATTTTGTTGATTGGGTAGGGGATAAAGCAGAAGAATATGGACTTTATATAGGAATGTTACCGACATGGGGAGATAAGGTAAATAAAAAATGGGGTATTGGACCTGAAATTTTTACTCCTGAAAATGCTAAAATATATGGTGAATTTCTGGGGAAAAGATATAAAAATAAACCTATTATCTGGATTCTTGGAGGAGATAGACCAATTGAGAGTGAAAGACATCTTGAAATCTGGAGAGCGATGGCAGAGGGTTTAAAAAAAGGAGATGAAGGAGAGCATCTTATTACATATCATCCAATGGGTCCTTATTCGTCTTCTCAATGGTTACATAATGAATTATGGCTTGACTTTAATATGATTCAATCAAGTCATGGAGAAAGATATTTCCCAAATTATAAAATGATTGAACATGATTATAATCTCATTCCAGTTAAACCCTGTTTTGATGGAGAACCAAGATATGAAGATCATCCTGTTGGATTTAAATTAGAGAATGGCAGATTTAATGATTATGATGTTCGTCAGGCTGCTTATTGGGCTTTATTTGCAGGTGCTTTCGGACATACCTATGGTTGTAATAATATCTGGCAGATGTATGACCCTGGAAAATATACTCCTGTGGCATATGCAAGAATTTCATGGAAAGAATCTCTTCAGTTACCTGGAGCATTTCAGATGAAACATGTTAAATCTCTAATACTTTCCCGTCCAGTGCTACTTCGCATTCCTGACCAAACAATTCTTTGTTCAGAACCAGGTGAAACTGCTGAACATATTCAATGTTCAAGATCTTTTGATGGAAGTTATGCTTTTGTCTATATCCCTCTTCCTAAATCGGTAACTATTAATCTTGATAAAATTTCAGGTAATAAAGTTAGGGCATGGTGGTATGACCCGAGAATAGGCAAAGCAGATTTAATTGGTGAATTTAAAAAAGATAAAGAAAGGACTTTTACCCCTCCTTCAGGTGATAATGAAACTGATTGGATTCTCGTTCTTGATGATGCAGGAAAGGATTTTCTACCACCCGGTGAAATTAAAAGATAAAATTTTTTCTTTCTCAAAAGAATTGGGAAATATGATAAAATAAAATAGCAGTTTTTATTCAAAAATGATAAAATTGAAATATGGAAAGCAAGAAAATAAGAGAAGGGTATTTGAAATTTTTTGAGAGTAAAGGACATAAAATTGTTAAAAGTAGTAGTTTAATTCCTCTTGATGACCCCACTTTACTTTTTACAAATGCTGGTATGGTTCAGTTTAAAAAATTCTGGGCTACTGATATTCCTTTGCCATATACAAGAGCAACTTCCTGTCAGAAATGTTTAAGAGCAGGAGGGAAGGATAGTGACCTTGAAAAAATTGGAGAAAGTGGGAAACACCATACTTTTTTTGAAATGCTTGGTAATTTTTCTTTTGGTGATTATTTTAAAAAAGAGGCAATTGAATGGGCTTACGAATTTGTTGTTGAAAAATTGAAAATACCAGAAGAAAATTTATGGGTTTCTTATTTTAAGGATGATATAGAGACAAAGGAAATCTGGAAAAAATTTTTACCTGAAAATAAGATAATTCCTCTTGGAGAAAAAGATAATTTCTGGGGTCCTGCCGGTGAAACAGGTGCCTGTGGTCCATGCACAGAAATATATTTTGATTTTGGTAAAGATAAAGGTTGCGGGAAAATTGATTGTAAACCAGGATGTGATTGTGAAAGATTCCTTGAATTCTGGAATCTTGTTTTTCCTCAATATGACAAACAAAAGGATGGTTCTTTTTTACCATTAAAAAGGAAGGGTGTTGATACAGGAATGGGGCTTGAGAGAATTTCAAGAATTTTACAGAAAACCGAAACAAATTATGAGACAGACCTTTTTATTCCGATTATAAAAAAGATTGAAGAAATTAGTGGTTATTCTTATAAGGAAAATAAAAAAAATTTTAGAATTATTTCAGACCATATAAGAGGAATTGTTTTTGCAATAGGCGATGGAATTTTACCTTCAAATGAGGGAAGAGGATATGTTTTAAGGCGAATTATAAGAAAGGCAGTTTTTAGTGGTCTGGACCTTAATTTAAAAGAACCTTTTCTTTTTAACCTTTCAAAAGTTGTGATAAGAGAAATGAGTGAAATTTATCCGGAATTAAAGGAAAATGAAAAATTGATAGAAAAGGTTATTCATGAAGAGGAGGAGAGATTTCATTATTTAATTACTTCTTCAAGGAAAATATTTATTGATGTTGTTAAGAAAGAAGAAGAGATTAAAGGTGAAACATTATTTAAACTATATGATACTTATGGAATTCCAAAAGACCTCATTGATGAACTTGCCTTTCAATACAATAAAAAAATAAAATGGGAGGAATTTGATAAATATATGGAAAAACAGAAAGAACTCTCAAGAACAAAATCAAAAATAGGAATGAAAAAGGATGAAATTTTGATTTCTGATAAAATTCTGGAAACCTATTTTGCCGGATATGATAAACTTTTTGATACTGGAAAACTTGTTGGAGTTTATAAGGGAGAGAATAATCTTTTATATCTTATTTTAGATAGAACAGTTTTCTATCCTGAAAGAGGGGGACAAATAGGTGATAGGGGAATTATTTATAATGATAGATTTAAGTTTAATGTTATTGATACTCAGATTGATGAAAAGGGATTGATTTATCATATCGGAAATATTTTAAATGGGAAAATAGAAGAATTAAAATTAGGAGATGAATTCTATATGAGTGTTGATGAAGAATTTAGAAAAAGTGTCTCAATAAATCATACTTCCACACACCTACTTCATTATGCATTAAGAGAAATAATAGGAAAAGAAGTAAGGCAGGCAGGTTCCTATGTTGGAAATGATAAATTGAGGTTTGACTTTGTTTGTTTTACAGATATTGATGAAGGAATAATTTCAAAAGTGGAAAATCTTGTATGGGAGAAAATTTTTGAAAAAGCACCTGTAATTGTTGAGGAAGTAAGTTTAAATGAAGCAATTAAGAAAGGAGCAATTGCACTTTTTACAGAAAAATATGGAGAAAGAGTTAGATTGGTTTCAACAGGAAATTTCCATAAAGAAGTCTGTGGTGGAACCCATTTGAAAAATACAGGAGATATCTTTCTTTTCCATATAATTTCATTTTCAACCATAGGTAAAAATTTAAAGAGGATTGAAGCGATAACTTATAAAAAATGTCTTGAATATTTTTCAGATTCTGTAATTACCCTGAGAAACATTTCCAGTTTATTAAAAACAGATGAAGTAAAGATTAATGACAGGATTATAAAACTTCTTGAAGAAATAAAGGAAAAGGAAAGGATGATTGAGAAGTATCTTAATTTAAATATTGAAAGGATTACAGAAGAAATTTTGGAAAACCCTCAGATAATTTTAAAAAATGGTAAAGAAATAAAACTTTTCTTCTTTAATGTTGATATTGAAAAGAAGGACTATGTAGCAAAAATATCTGATAGAATAACAGAAAGTGTGAAAAATGGTATAGTTTTTTTAATTTCTGTCAGTGGAGAAAAAAAGTTTTTTGTATTGAAAATTGGTGATGAGGTAAAGAATGAAATTTCTGCAATCAAAATAGCAAAAAATTTATCTAAATATATAAAAGGTGGAGGAAACGAAAAATTTGTAAGTGGAATTGTTGAAAAAGATGTAAAAATTGATTTTCTTATTAATGAAATAATAAAAGTTGTAAAAAATGGCTAAAAAAGTGAAAAATAATATGGTTAAAAGTGCAATTCTCAATAATGAAAAGGAAATTATTACAAGAATTAGAAAAGGGGATAAAAAATTGAGGGATGAGTTTATTAAAAAAAATCAGGGTCTTGTTATTCATATTGCAAAAAAATATGCATTTTCGTCTGAAATCCTTCCTGATTTGATTGCAGAAGGAAATATGGGTTTAATGAGAGCAATTGAAAAATTTGATTTCAGAAAAAAAGTAAAATTCGGAACATATGCTTATTTCTGGATAAAAAGGTTTATTTTAAGAGCATTAATGAAGGAATTTGAAATATTGAAAATTCCCGAAAGATACCTTGATTTTAAAGAAAAAATGGATGAAATTAATAACATTTATAATCTGAAGTATGGAAGAGATGCAACAGATGAAGAACTTGCAAGAGAATTGAAACTTCCATTAAATATTGTCAAAAAATTTAAAAAATATTCTGATGAGGTTAAAGTTATTTCATCTGATTTTTATAATGGAGAAAAGGATATAGACCTTTTTGATATAATAGATGCAAAGGGTAAAAAGGAAGAAAAATTCTGGGAGGTTTTGAGAAATAAGGATATTCTTGATAAAATTTTTGAGAGATTAAAAAAGAAGGAAAAAAGAGCAAATGTTGATATCTGGTGTAGAGTTTTAAAATTGCATTATGGACTTGAAAATGGTATACAATATAGTTATAAAGAAATTGCTAAAAAACTGGGAGTTACAAGACAGAGAATTCATCAGATTAAAAAAATATGTTTAAAAAAATTAAGAGAAGAATGGGAGGAAATGAAAAATGAAGGATTTAAAGAATTTAATTCGGACTATTCCTGATTTTCCAAAGAAAGGAATTCTTTTCAGAGATATTACTCCAGTCCTTCAGGATGGAGAAGCATTCAGAAAAGTAATAACGACTTTTAAAAAGGAAACACCGAAAGATATAACTAAAGTTGTTGCAATTGAATCAAGAGGATTTATTTTTGGTGCTTCTCTTGCTTATTTGCTTGGAGTTGGCTTTGTTCCAATAAGAAAATCTGGTAAACTTCCGTGGAGAAAAGTAAAGATGGATTATGACCTTGAATATGGAACTGATACAATTGAAATACACGAGGATGCTATTAAAAAAGGAGAAAAGGTTGTTCTTATTGATGACCTTCTTGCAACAGGAGGAACAGCATTTGCCTCTGCTAAACTGGTAGAAAAGTGTGGGGGGATTGTTGAAAAAATATTATTTCTTGTTGAACTTGAAGAACTTAAAGGTAGAGAAAAATTAAAGGGCTATGAGGTTTTTTCATTAATTAAATTTTAAATCAATCCCATTTCAATCATTTTTTCAGCAATCTGAATAGCATTTAAAGCAGCACCTTTCCTTATATTATCAGCAACAACCCATAAATCAAGAGCATTTTCAAAAGCAGGATTTTTTCTTATTCTACCAACAAAAACTTCATCTTTTCCTGATACAAAAAGAGGCACAGGATATAAACTTTTTTCAGGATTATCAATGACTTTTATTCCAGTAAATTTTTCAAGAATTTTTCTTGCACTTTCCACATCAACTTTTCTTTCAAACTGTGCTGTTATACTTTCAGAATGTCCATTGAATACCGGAACTCTAACAGTGGTTGCAGAAATGGGCAAATCTGGTAAATTCATAATTTTTCTTGTTTCCTTTATCATTTTTACTTCCTCTGTATAATAACCTGTATATTCATCACTCAAAGAACCTATTTCAGGAATAACATTTCCAAATATCTGATATGGATAAATTTCATTTATTATTTTTTCTCCCTTCACATAACTTTCAACTTGTTTCTGTAATTCTTCCACCGCCTTTTTACCTGTTCCTGAAACTGCCTGATATGTTGAGACAATAATTCTTTTAAGTCCAAATTCAAGATGTAAAGGATATAATGCAACAACCATCTGAATTGTTGAACAGTTTGGATTTGCTATGAAACCCTGATGTTTTTTTAATGCATCTGGATTTACTTCAGGAACTACAAGTGGAACTCTATCGTCCATTCTGAAATCAGCCCCATTATCTATTACAATACAGCCCATTTTTACCGCTTCCCATCCAAAAATTTTACTTGCTCCCTTTTCTCCTTCTGTTCCTGCAAAAAAAGCAATATCTATTCCTTCAAATGACTCTAATTTTGTCTCTTCTATTTTAAAAATTCTACCTCCTATTTCTTCTTCCCTTTCTCTTGTTGCAAGGACCTTTAAACTTTTAAATGGAAAATCTCTCTCAATTAATATTTCAACCATTTTTTTACCAACCATTCCGGCACCAACAACACAAACATTATAATTATTCATTCTTTCTCCTTTTTCCTAAATTAAAAATATTTTTTGCAAAGAGTCCTGCTGTAATTGCTTTGATAATATCAAATGGAATAAATGGTAAAATCCCTATAAAAATTAAATCCTTAAGTCCTTGATTAACAAAAAATTTAAGCCATAAAATTCCTAAAATATATATAATTAAAGTCGCGAAAATCATACCTGAAATTTTATTCTTTTTTTCAGTAAAATAACCTGCAATATATGAAGCAAAAATAAATCCAATTAAATAACCTGTTGTTGGTCTTAAAATTCCTGCCTGTCCTCCATAAAACCATCCAATTCCTGAAATTCCACCTATAAAATAAAAAATCTGTGATAAACAACCAAAGTTTTTTCCAAGTAAAATTCCAGAAAGTAAAACTGTAAATGTCTGCATTGTTACTGGAACAGGAGTAAAAGGAAGTTTTATATAAATCTGCCCTGAAAAACCTGTTAAAATTGAGAATATGATTGAAAGTAATATTTTTTCAGCAATTCCCATTAACCTGTAAATTTCAAAATATTTATTCCATGTCTTTATCCAGATTTTTTTTACCATAATTTACTCCTTTAAAGTTCAGATTAAAGTTCAGATATTATTTCTTTCAATTTTTCTTCATTTCCATTTTTTGATATTACTGCAAGATATGAATTTTCTTTTTTATATATCTCTTTTGCAATTTCTTCCACCTGGTTTCTTTTTACTTTTTCAATTTTTTTCACTATCTCATTTATTTTTTCCATTTTTTTCTTTAAGAGTTTTTGTTCTCCAATCCATAACATATATTCAAGATTGTCTTCAAGTCCCATAAGAAACTGAGATATTAAAAATCTTTTTGCTCTTTCAACTTCATCATCCTTAACTCCTTTTTCTTTTATCTCTTTCAATTCTTTTATAATCTCTCTTATTGCCTTTTCAAGATTTTCTCCTGATACACCTGCAGAAATATTATATATTCCTGTGTCCTGATATTGCCTTACAAAACTTCTTATTTCATAAGCAAGTCCCTGTTGTTCTCTAATTCTATTGAATAATCTACTGCTCATATTTCCACCCAGAATTACATTTAAAACCGATAATGGATATCTTTTTTCATCTTCAAATGAAAAGGCAAATCCACCAAATGAAATATGCGTTTGTTCTGTATCTTTAATCAGTAGTTTAACTTTTGGACCATCTTTTCTTTCTCCAAATTTTTCAAATTGATTTTCTTTTTTCTTTTCAATTCCATCAAAAAATTTATCAAATATTTTTTTAAGTTCCTTGATTTCAAATTTTCCTGCAACACTTACAACAATATTTACTCCTGAATATTTCTTGTTTATATAATCAATAATGTCCTCCCGCTTTATTCTTGATAATGTTTCTGGAGTTCCTGCAATAGGTATGCCAAGAGGATGTTTTTCAAAAATAAGGTTATCAAATAATTCATGAACATATCTTGCAGGAATATCCCTGTACATATTTATCTCTTCTATTATTACATTTCTTTCCTTTTCTAAATCTTCCTCGCTTAAAAGTGGATTTTTTATCATATCAGAAAGAACATCAAAACTTAAATTTAAGTATTTATCAAGAATTTTAATCCAGTAACATGTCCCTTCAGTGGATGTAAAACCATTAAATGTTCCTCCAACTCCCTCTATCGCTTCTTTTATTTCATTACAACTTCTATTTTTTGTTCCCTTAAATAAAAGATGTTCAATGAAATGAGAAATACCTGCAAACTCAGGATTTTCATATCTACTACCTGTTTTTACGAATACACCAACTGCAACTGAATGAAATTCAGGAAATCTTTTGTAAATAAGTTTTACACCATTTTCTTTTTTATATTCATACCAGTCCATTTTTTTCTCCTTGACATATTTTTTTCAAAATTCTATAATACCACAAAATTAGAAAATTTGAAAGAATAAACAAAAAGGGAGGCAAAAATGAGAATAGGATTTATGATGAGATTTGATAAAGAAAGGATTGAGTTTGCAAAAAAGGTTGGATTTGGTAGTTGTGAATTACAAGTTAGTCCAGATTGTGATTTTTTCCCAGGTAAAGATGGATGGGAGACAAAAGCAAAAGAGGTAGCAGATTATTATAAGGCAAATGATATAAGGATTTCATGTCTTGCTGGTTTTTATGTAAATCATATGGACCCTGCAAGGGAAGAGGAATATAAAAAACTTGTAAGAAATGTAATAATTCTTGCAGAAAAAATGGGAGTGCCTGTAGTTGCTGGATTTTCTGGAAGAATTGTTGGGAAAAAACTTGAAGAAAGTATTCCCAAATTTGTAGAGATATGGGGTGAACATGCTAAATTTGCTGAAGACCATGGAGTAAAAATTGCTTTTGAACACTGTCCAATGGGTGATTTTCATCTACCTGTTAACACCGGGATAAATTTCATATCAACACCAAAAATGTGGGAGATTGCATTTTCAGAGGTTAAATCAGAAGCAATTGGACTTGAATGGGACCCAAGCCATTTAATATGCCAGTTTATTGACCCTATTATTACGATAAGGGATTTTGGAAAAAGGATTTATCATATACATGCAAAGGATGCACATGTAAACTGGGATATTGTTAAAAAATATGGGATATGGCACTATGGAGCAGTTGAGCATTGTTTTCCTGGGCTTGGTGATACTGACTGGAGATTATGTATAAAGGAATTAAACAGGGTTGGATATAAAAATGATTTAAATATTGAAGGATGGCATGATGCTGTTTATAATGATAGAGTAGCAAAAGGTAAAGAAGATGAGGGCTTAATTATAGCATTCAGATATTTAAGTCAGTTTGTTGTCCAGGACTAATTTTTAAATTTTGTGAAGATAAAAAGTTGAGAATATAAGTTCCTTAAGGGATTTCAAAAAAAACTTGACAGAAGAAAAAAATATAGGTATAATGTTTGTTGAACAATTGAACAAAGCAAAATGGAAAAAGAAAAAATTTTTAAAACAAAGATAGAAATTTTGAAGGAAAAACTTCTCTATGAAATTTTTCAAAAAAAACCAGGAGAAAAATTACCAACAGAATATGAACTTGCAAAATTTTTTGGTGTTAACAGAAGCACAATAAATAAAGTATTGAGTTTAATTGAAAATGAAGGACTTATTGAAAGAAAAACAGGGATTGGAAGTATAGTTAAAGAAAGAAACGAAAGAAGATTAAATTACAGGATTGGAGTTATTGTTGAGAGGAGTTCAGGACATGTTTATGAATATTTAACAAGACTTATGATAAAAAAAATCCAGGATAATAGATTTTTCCCATTACTTGTTGACCTTGGAGAACCAACAGAAAAAATTCTTTCCCATCTTAAAGAAATACTGGAAAATAATCCTGAATTTGTTATTGTTGATGGTATTGGTTATTTTCCTTTTAATTTTCTTAAAGAAAATAATTCCAAAATAAGAAATTTGATTTTTATAAATAGATTTGAAACAAATTTAAAGTTTAATGCTACATATATTTTAAGTGATTATGAAAAAGGTGGTTATACTGGTGCAAAATACTTAATTGAAAAAGTTAAGGAAAAAATTTTAATAATAACTCAAAGCAATCCATCTTACAAACCCAATATAGATGAAGAAAGGTTAAAAGGTGTTAGAAGAGCATTTGAAGAATATGGAATTGAATTCGGTGAAAAAAATATAATTGTTAATAAAAATAGAGAATATTTAAAAGGAGCATTAAAAAAAGTTATTGAAGAAAAGAAGGAAATTAGAGGAATTTTTGCTTTTGCAGATAATGTTGGAAGGGAGACACAGGAAATAATGGAGGAATTTGGTTTATGGCTTGGAATTGATTATATTATGGTTGGTTATTTTAATACAAGCCATTCAATTGACTTTTCTCCTCAATTTCCTTCTGTTTCAATAAATGAAAAGGGACTTATTGAAAAACTTGAAGAAATTTTAAATAATGGTTTTCCAAAAGAAATTTTTAAAGTTGAACCAGTTTTAGTTGAAAGAAAAATAAGGGAAAGGGAGGTGATATCATGAAAAAAATTGGATTTACATTAATAGAACTTCTTGTTGTAATAGCAATTATAGCGATTCTTGCATCAATGCTTTTACCAGCACTTGACCAGGCAAGAAAAAGAGCACAGATAGCATCCTGCATAAGCAATATGAAACAGATTTATATTGCACTTACTATGTATAGAAATGACTTTGAAAAATATTATCCAACTGCTTTTGAACCAAGAGCAAATTCATCTTCTGCTTCATTATCACTTTTAACAGGTCAGTATGTTTATTACAATTCTCCTCAAAAGGAAGGTGCTGATTATCTCAAAAATTATTCTTTATTTATCTGTCCTGCAAGTTATAAAACTGCTTCACCAACAGGAGTTGCTGATTGGTTAAACTGCTCTTATGCTTATGCAAGGAATTGTTCTGAAAAAACACCACAGAACTATGCAATATTAGGTGATGTTAAAGGTGACTGGCAGTATTATGATACAGGTAAACAGGCAAATATTTTATGTGGCTATCTAATAAGAACACAGAGTTATCAATCAAATCATGGATTTGAAGGAGTGAATATTCTTTTTCTTGATGGACATGCAGAATTTAGAGGTTCTACAGGAGTTGCAAAAGACCAGTGGGCAAATAGAATGAGTGTTTTAAATTTAAGTGATATACCAAATATTGCAAAGGGTAGTTCTGATCCAAATGCTTTATTTTATCCATTGGGATTTTAAAAGGAGGTGTTTTATGAAGGGAAATTTTTTAAAAAGATATGGCTTTACTTTAATTGAATTGCTTGTTGTAGTTGCTATAATTTCAATTCTTGCTGCTATTTTAATGCCTGCTCTTTCTGCTGCAAGACATAAGGCAAGAATGGCAACATGTATGAATAATTTAAGGCAGATTGGACTTGCAATGAGAATGTATATTGAGGACTGGGACGGATATGTTCCACCAAAAAATGACGGTGTTCCTGATAACTGGCTACTTGAATCAAATATAGGAACTGATAAAGGTGGGCCAAGTGGAAACAGTAGCACAGCACATCGTCTTGCTCTTTTAAGATGGAAATATAACTATAATACAAGAAAATGGGAATCAGCATATATTTCAAAAAATAGTGTTTTTTTCTGTCCAGGGATTGATTATAAAAGAGCAAAATTATGGTCTTATGGAAATTCCTACTGGATGAGCAGAAATTGTGGATATGCTTATTCATGGAGGGGTGCTTCTTTCTGGGATGGACCTGTTTTAATTTCATATCCAAAAACAATAAAAATTGACCAGATTTCAAGATATACAAGATACCATCCAAATGGATGGCTTGCATGGGTTGCCTGTCCAAGAAGTGACCTTATAACAGACCCGGGAGCACCTCATAGAGATACTGGAGTAAATGTTTTATATTATGATGGTTCTGTTAAATTTTTACCTCATAGAACACAGGTTGTTTCTGGAAGAAATGTTGATTATAATACAGATGGAGATAATTGGCTTGGACAAACATATCAATTCTGGTATTATGCAATTGATAGTTATCAGAAAAAATTTTAAAAGGGAGGAGAAATGAAAAGAATTTTGAAGGTTTTTTTATTTTTTCTTATTTTTATTTTCAGTTGCTCATCTCAAAATAAAGTTTCTGTAAATTTCACAAAAGAAGGAGGTGTTAATCTTTCATATAAAGATATTGATTTTGTAATTGACGGAAAGCCAGAGGTAAAAGAAATAATTTTTGAAAAAATAACAAAGAATGAAAATGGTGAGAGAGTTTATAATTTTGAGAAGTTTGTTGAAAAACCAGCAAGTATTGAATGGAAGGAAAAAAATCTTATTTATAATTATCCATGGGGGAATATCAGTTTTCAGTATAATCAGAAAGGAAATAATTTTAATATAGTTTTAAAGGTGTTAAATAAAAGTGATAAGACAATTGCAAATTTTGATATAGGGATTTTTAATTTTTTATTACCTGAAAAATTTGAAATAAAATCACCTTCTGATTTCTGGTGGGGACTTGGTTATAAAGTTATTAATAAAAGTAATAATTTTTACCAATTATGCACTCTTGAAGCACCTGGAATAATTGAGGTTAAATTAGAAAATGATAAGTTTCTTTTAAGTTGTTTGAATCCATATCCTCCTTTAAATTATGGATTGAGAAAAAATAATAATTTTTGGCAGTTTTATTTAAAAGGAGGAGTTCTTGCTTCTGAGAAAAAAGGTGTTTTTATTCCGCCACTTGGAATTCCAAGAATATATCCAGATAATGAATTAAATATTGAATTTTCAATAAGATTTTCTGATATAAATTCAGATACAGATATAATTGCATCTGATATTTATCAGAAATTTAAAGATTACTGGAAACCACATCTTGACTGGACAGATAGAAGACCAATAGGAATGATTTTTGTTGCAAGTGGATGGGAGGGACATAAATCACAGACAAATCCAAGAGGTTATTTTTCAGAGAAAACAATTGATGTATTCTCTTCTGAAGGTAAAGAAAAGTTTAAAAAAATAGCGATTGAGCATGCTAAAAGATGTGTTAATGTATTAAAAACTATAAATGCTCAGGGAATGATTGTCTGGAATATTGAAGGAGAAGAGAATCCCCATCCAATTACTTATATTGGAGACCCGAGAATGCTTAAAATACTTGGACCTGAAATGGATGAGATTGCTGATGAATACTTTAAAATTTTTAGAGATGCTGGATTTAAAACAGGTGTATGTATAAGACCAACTCAGGTATATTTTGATGAAAATGATAAAAAATGGAAACATGGAACAGGTTCTCATGGACCGATGAGAAATCCTTTAAATGATGATTTTTCTGAGATATGGCCTAAGGATTTACCATGGTGGCAATTTTTCCCTGTTGTTGAAAGATTATCAAGAAAAATTGAATATGCGAAGAAAAGATGGGGATGCACTTTATTCTATATGGATACAAATGGAATTTTTGCACCATGTGGAGAAAAAGTTGATAAATTTGAATGGATTTTATTATGGAGTGAAGTTTATAGAGAGTTGAGAGAAAGACACCCTGATGTCCTTATAATACCTGAATTTCCAAAAGGTCCTGCATCCTGGAGTCAGATTGCTCCTTATAGTGAATTAAGAGGAGGAATTGCTTCAACTCCTTCTTATATTAGAAAAATTTTCCCCTATGCTTTCAGTGTTATAAATGTTGCTGATGGACCTATTGATAAAAGAAGGGATGAACTTGTTAAAGCGGTTAAAGAAGGAGATATTTTAATGACTCATGGATGGTGGATGCCTAAATTTACAGAAGAAGTAGGGAAAATATATAAAGAGGTTTATAAAGAAGGTGCAATAAATCCCTGGGAATAAATTTTATATATGTATGAGAGAAAGGAGGCAAAAAATGAAAAGGATAATTTTTTTTATTTTATTTTTATCTTTAATTTACAGTAAATCTGTATTTCTTCAGGAAAAATTTATTCCTCAGGTTTTAATCCCGTATTCAGAAAAAGTTCCTGTTATTGATGGAATAATTGAAGATAAAGAATGGGAAAAAGCATGTGTTATTACTGGTTTTACAGGTGCAACAGGTCAATATAGTGGTGTTATTGCTCCTGGAATTGGTTTTAATACTTTTGCTTACCTTATGCATAATAATGAAAATTTGTTTATAGGAATTATCTATAAAAATCTTGAAAAAAAACCATCAAAAAACTATAGAAAGAGGGATGAACCTGTTTATCTTGACAATCCTCAGGTTGAATTATGGCTGACACCTCCAGCAGAAGGAAATTTAAAGGGTTATCAGTTGATTGTAAATGGATATAATGCAATATTTGATGCAGAACATATTCCTGCTTTAGGGGTTGAAAGAACAGCATGGAATGGTAACTGGATAGTTAAGTCATCTTATAAGGATAAAAAATGGATGGTTGAAATTGCTGTTCCATTTGAAACTCTTGGAGTTAAAGATATAAAAAAGGACAATTTATGGAAAGGAATGATTGGAATTGCATGGCCTCAGTGTTCATTCCCTTACACATTTGGATGGTATAAAAATATTCAGGCACACGCTGATTTTATATTTTCACAAGAAGGCACCTGTGTAAAAATAAATGACTTGTCTTCTTTACTTGAAAATAAATTAAAAACTGAATTTGAAATAATAAATGACAAAAGTGAGGAAAAAGAATTTAATATTTATATTGAAGCAGGAAATTCAGTTGTTTATAATAAAAGTTTTAAGGTAAAAGGAAAGGATAAAATAGGTTTGAAGATAGATGAAGTATTGCCTGAAATTTCTAAAAATACAAAACAATCATTTATGGTTAAAATAGGGACTTCTGATAAAGTTCTTTTTTCAAATAAATGGAATTATTCTCTTTATGAGGAAATAAAAAAATCAGAAACAAAAGTTGAAGAAGAAAAATGGCAGATGAAAACAAGAATAAATTTTGCTCCAATTTCTCTTGCGCTTTATACCTGGTGTGATTTACTTGATTATCCATATATTGATAAACTTAAAACTGTAAGATTTGAAGTTGTTTCACCTGAAAAAAAAGTTATTGTTAGTAAAGATATTGAAAAATTTGAATATGATAGTGCTGAAAGTTATATATGGCTACCAAAAGAAATAAAATATGGAAAATATGAAGTTCATACAAAGTTTATAGGAAAGGATGGAAATATTCTTGAAGAAAAGGTTGATACTTTTGAACATAGGGATTTAAAAAAAGAGTTTATCTGGCTTGGAAATAATTTCGGGAAAAATATTAAGGTAACTCTACCATTTGAAAAGATAGGGATAAAAGAAAAAAATAATCCTATTTTAAGTGTCTGGGGAAGAGAGATTGAATTTAAGGGAGTTTTTCCTGAAAGAATAAAAAATCAGGGTGAAGAAATGCTTGCAGATAGTATAAAACTTTTTGCAGAATCAGGTAATAAATCAATAACCGCAGTTATTTCAAAACCAATAAAAATTACAAAAAAAAGTGATGAAAGGGTTGATTTTACAGGTGAATACAGGATTGAAAATATAATTTTTAAGATTGATGGATTTATGGAATTTGATGGTATGATTTATTATAAAATGACTTCAATTATTCCTCAAAATGAAAAAGTTTCATATGACAGAATTTATCTTTCAATACCTGTTAAAGAAAATTATGCAAAATACTATTTTTCAACTGCTGGTGGATGGTGTCCTTCCTATGGTGAAATAGATAAAGAGAATAAAGTTGTATGGAAAAGTGATGAGATTGCAGATTTTGTTCCTTATGTTTGTTTAAGTGATGATAAAATTGCAATACACTGGTTTGCAGATAATGACCATAACTGGATAATTGGTAAAGATTATCCAACAGCAGAAATTTTAAAAAAAGATAAAATTGTGGAGATTAGAATTAATTTTGTTAGGAAAAAAGGAGAAATAAAAGATTTTTCTGCTGAATTTGGTTTGATTGCATCTCCTGTTAAACCACTTCCTTCTTCATGGAGAAATGCATGCCTTGATTTCAGACCTTTTGCAAATAGTAAAATAAACTTTTTCTATGGCCCTGGACATGGAGGATGTCCTATAGACCCCCATGATAGTGAAAAACTTGCAAAAGCAATGGGAGTATATGAAGAAGGTAAAAATCCAGATGAAATTTTAATGAATTTACCGGAAAATTATATTGACTGGTCTAACCCGGATATTCTTAAAAATGCCGAAAAAGTTCTTGGTAAAAATGGAGTTGATTTTATAAAGAACTGGGATAAAGCGAAAAAAGACCCAAATCCATATAAGGTTAAAAGATGTTATTTTTTCAATGCAAGTATGTATTTTGAGGGCTATAGGTCAAAAGCATTTCAGACATTTTTTCCTGCTGAATGGACACTAATTCCATCGAGTTGGTTTCATCTAACACCTGTTGAAAGTTACAGAGATTTTTTTGCATTTTATATGGAATTGTGGTTCAGACACTGGTTTGTTGAAGGTTTCTATTTTGACGAAGTTTATCATGGACCTGATTACAATATATTTAATGGGAATGGTAAATTTATGGAAGACGGAAGCATAAGACCATCTATACCTTTAATGCATCAGAGGGAATTTATGAAAAGAATGAGACAATTATTTATTGACCATAAAAGAGAACCATTTATCTGGGTTCATTCAACAAATTATATGGCTCCTTATGCAATATCTCCTGCTGATGTAGCAATGTTTGGAGAGGACAAAGTTCCAATTCCAGGTAATGATATAATAGATACAATCCCGTCTTTATTATTAAGAACACTTGGAAGGTCTCAAAAATTTGGATTTATTCCTGTATGGATGGTTCAGGTTGGAAGAAGCGGTTTGCCCTGGGGATTTTTCAGCAGACAAACATGTGGCTGGTTCTGGATGCATGATGTTGTACCGGAATATCATACAGCAGTAAGAGGAAGACCTTTAATAGTTTTAAGGCAGGGATGGGGAATAGACAGGGATGATGTTAATTTTATTCCTTTCTGGGGAAATAAAAATTATGTTAGTGTAAATGATGATAAATTTATTGTAAGTATCTGGACACAACCAGAAGGGAAAGTTCTTTTACAGGTTATGAATTTACATAAACCAGAAGAGAATAAAACAGATGTGAAAATTTCCTTAAATGTAAATAATTTGAATTTAAAGAAGGGATTTAAAATTTATGACCTTGAAAGTGATAATAGATTGATTGAATGGGAAAATAATTTGAGAGAAGCAGAAAAATTGCAAAATCAGGACCCTGTAAAAAATAAGGATAAAATTAAAGAATTGACAAAAGATTTAAATAAATTACCTGAAACAATAAAATATGAAATTTCAAATTTACAAATTATATCTCAGAATTCAGAATTCATAGTTTCAGTTCCTCCAAGGGATTTTAAAGTTTATGTTATAGAATAAAAATGATATCAAAAGAAAGAGTTAAAAGATTAATTGAAAAAAAAGATATAGACAAAATCCCTTTGGGTTTTTATGTTGTTGATTATGAAATTATTGAAAAGGTTATTGGAAGACCAACTTATGTAAGGAACAAGGTGAAAACTCAGATTGCATTATGGGAAGGCAGGAGAGATGAAGTAGTAGAAAGTTATAAAAAAGATACAGTAGAATTTTATAAAAAGATAGATTGTGTTGATATTCTTACATTTAAGGAAGCATCTATTTTGCCACCTTCTAATTATCAACCACAAGTAGTAAAAAAGATAGATGAAAATACATACAAGGATGAAAAAGGCAAAATTTATAGAACTTCAAAAGAGACAAATGAGATTTCCTGTATATATAATCCAGATGATAAAATTGATATAGATAAATATACACCTGATATGTTTAAATTTTCTGAATCTGAACTTAAAGAACCAGACCAGACAATTTTTCAAGCACCTGATTATTTGATTGAAAATTTTAAAGATGAAAAATTTATTCTTGGAAGTTCAGGAGGAATAACCGCTTTTACAATTATAGGAGGGATGGAAACTGGTCTAATGTTATATGCTTTGAAACCTGAAGTTATAATAGCAGCAAATAAGAAGAGCGTTAAAATACAGAATTTCCTTGATAAATTTTATATAAGAAAAGGACAGGATGGTGTTTTACTTGAACAGGATATGGCAGGGACAAAGGGACCTTTTATTTCTCCTGAAATTTTTAAAAAGTGTTGTTTTCCATTTTTAAAAGAGAGAGTTGAAAATATAAAAAAATATTTGCCTTTTGTTTTTCTTCATAATTGTGGTAATAATATACCTTTAATGGATATGTTTATTGAAGCAGGAATTGATGTTTACCAGTCATTGCAAACAAATGCAGGAATGGATATAGAATTTTTAACAAAAAAGTATGGAGATAGAATTATTTTCTGGGGAGGTATTTCCACTGAGATACTTATAATTGGAACAATGGAAGATGTAAGGAAAAATGTAAGAGAACTCATAGAAAAATTTAAAAAGAAAAAATTGAGATTTATAATTGGGCCAAGCCATTCAATTGCATATGGTGTAAAATATGATAATTTTATGGCAATGATTGAAGAATACGAGAAAAACGCATATCTTTAATTTGAATTTTAAATAATTGAATTTGATTTTTTTTCCCAAATATGGTACAATAGTTTCATATATGGAACAAAACTTACTCTCAAAAGGGATAGATGTTCTTGAAGTGTTGAGAGAAGAAGAGGGTCATTTAACATTTCAGGAATTACAGTGTAGGGTTAAAATCCCAAAAACAACACTTTACAGAATTTTAAAAACATTGATAGAAAGGGATTTTGTAATTTATGAGGATAAAAAATATAAACTTGGTTATGGTTTTTTATCATTTACAAAGAAAATAATTTCGGAAATTCCATTAAGGGAGATTGCAAATCCATATCTTAAAAAAATCTGTTATAAAACAGAAGAAACAGTTGAACTTATTATACCTTTTAATAATGAAATATTATACATAGATAAAATAGAAAGCCCTCAGTCAATAAAACTCGTAGCACAGATTGGTTCAAAATATAAAACCCTTCATGCTTCTGCACCTGGTAAAATTTTACTTGCCTATAATAAGAAAGTTTTTGATGATTTTTTGAAAAGAAGGAAACTTGAAAAAATTACTCCAAAGACAATTACAGATAAAAATAAACTAAAAAATGAGATAGAAAAGATAAGAAAAAATGGATGGGCATATGATGATGAAGAGGCAAGAATTGATGTAAGGAGGATTGCTGCTCCTATTTTTAATTATGAAGGGAAACTTACAGGAATTGTTGGTATAGCAGGTCCTTCTTATAGAATAAATGAAAGAAAGATAAAAGAATTTGGAAATTTTTTAAAAGAAATATGTGCTGAAATTTCAAAAAAACTTGGATACAAAAAGGAGGGATAAAATGAATGTAATTATTGTGATTTCAGATACTTTAAGAAGGGATTTTTTAGGTTGCTATGGAAATAAAAGGATTTCTACTCCAAATATTGATAGATTCGCTGAAAATTCCATTATTTTTGAAAATGCATACATTGGGTCTTTTCCAACAGTTCCAAACAGGCATGAAATTTTAACTGGAAAGTTTACATTCACGTATCATAAATGGGCTCCACTTCCTCAAAATGATATTACAATTCCAAAGATTTTAAAACAGAAAGGTTATATAAGTATGGGAATATTTGATACTCCACATCCATTTGCTCCTGGGATGAATTATCAAAGGGATTTTGATGGATGGATTTTAATAAGGGGACAGGAAAATGATAGATATATAACAGAGCCAGTTGATGTTAAATTACCCTGTAAACCTGAAAAACTTAGAAATCCATATGGAACTGTTGTCCAGTATCTTAAAAATGTATCAGGAAGAAAGTATGAAGAAGATTATTTCTGTGCAAAGACATTTATTGAAGCAAGCAGATGGATTGAGAAAAACTATAAACATAAAAAATTTTTCCTTTATATAGATACTTTTGATCCTCATGAACCATGGGATCCACCTAAATATTTTGTTGATATGTATGACCCTGATTATAAAGGAGAAGAAGTTATTTATCCGAGATATGGAAACACAGATATTTTTTCAGATGAGGAAATAAAACATTGTAGAGCATTATATGCAGGAGAAGTTTCACTTGTTGATAGATGGTTTGGTTATTTTTTGAGAAAGGTTGAGGATACAGGACTACTTCAAAATACAGTTATAATATTCACTTCTGACCATGGTTTTTATCTCGGAGAACACAATTTAATTGGTAAATCAATAATAATGGAAAATTATCATTCATACGCTTCTTTATATGAAGAAGTTACAAGAATACCATTGATAGTTTATATTCCAGAAGTAAAACACAAAAGGATAAAAGCAATTGTTCAGCCACCTGATATTACTTCTACAATTTTTGAAATTGTTGATATTGAAGCACCATCTGAAATTCATGGGAAATCTTTATTGCCTATAATAAAAGGAGAAAAAAAGAAAATAAGAGATTTTGCTATTTCTTCTCCTTCAATAATTCACGGTTCTCCTGCGGGTGAAAAAATAACAATAACAGATGAGAGTGGATGGTGTTATATTTATGAAAGTGAAAAAGGAGAAAAATCTGATATAAAGGCTGTTGATTCAATTGAAAGGATTCCAGTTAAAGGAAAGGCAAAGGGAGAGGAACTTTATTTTTTACCAAAGGACCCTATGCAGTTGAAAAATGTAATAAATGAGAACAGGGAAAAAGGAAAAGAATTGAAAGAAAAAATCTTAAAGTTTCTTTATGAAGTTAAAACAGATGAAAAAATAATAAAATTGTTATTTTGAAAATAAAAAGGAGGGATAAAATGAAAATTGAAAAATGTGTGGTTATTGGTCTTGATGCGCCTATAGTTAAAAGTATTAAGAAGTATGTTGAAAAAGGTGTAATGCCAAATACAAAAAGATTGATTGAAGAGGGAGTTTGGGGAGAAAATTGTCTTGTTCCTCATCCTACAATAACTCCTCCAAACTGGACTACAATTGTTACAGGCACCTGGCCTGGAACACATGGAATAATATGTTTTAATCTTTTCAGAAATAAAAATTTGAATGATAGATATGCTGCTTTTTTCAAAGATGATTGTAAAGCAGAATATATATGGAATTCTGCAGGTAAGATAGGGAAAAAAACAATACTTTTAAACTATCCGAGCACATGGCCAAATGCTGTTGGAAATAACGGAATACAGATAGGTGGTGCTGGTCTTGCAATAAATGAATACAGAACAACTACAAAAAGAGAATGGAGATATGTCTGTGATTTAAGTGCTGATTTACTTTTTACAACAGAAGAAATTCCTCAAGCAACATTAATAGAAATAAAAGAAATAAATGGATGGAGAAATTTATCTGATGGAAAAGAATTTAAAGAAGTTGAGATTAAAATAAATTTTAGAGAGTCAGAAGAAATTTCAGAGGAGCCACCATGGTATTTCCTTTTAATAAATTCAGGTAGTGGATTTGATACACTTGGTGTTTATAAAGAAAAGGATGGAACAAAGCCACTTGCAATTTTAAAAAAAGGCCAATGGAGTGAAAAAATTTATACTGAAATAAAAACTAACAATGGCATTAAAAGAGTTGTTTTTAAAATCAAACTTCTTGAAATCAGTCCTGATGGAAAAAATTTGAAAGTATATTTTACTCCTTTATGTTCATTATCTGGTTTTGGTTTTCCAGAAGGTATTGAGAAAGAAATTGAAAATCTTGATGGATTACCTGTCCCTGATTCTTTTTTTGATGCTTATGTTCTTGGATGGATAGATAATAAAACTCTTTCAGAAATGATGGATTTACAGCATGTAAATCTTGGAGAGATTGCATATTATCTTTTAAAAAATAAAGAATGGGATTTATTTTTCATGCATGCACACTGTCCTGACCATTTTTATCATCCATTAATAAATAAAGTTTCAACCAATAAAGAAATTGAAAAGGTTGAGGAGGAAATGTATGCTTCAATAGACAGAATGATCGGAAAAATTTTAGAGGCAATTGATGAAAATAAGACATTGATAATAATAACTTCAGACCATGGAGCAACACCAACTGAAAAGATAGAAAATGAATTTTATAAATTTGATGTAAATGAAGTTCTTGAAAAGAAAGGACTTCTTGTAACTGAAATAGACCCTGAAACTGGAAGAAAAAAAGTAGTATGGGAAAAAACAAAAGCAATTGGTATTTTATCTGTCCATGTATATGTAAATCTGAAAAGTAAATTTATTCATGGATGTGTAGAGGATAGTGAATATGAAAAAATACAGGAAGAGATAATAAAAGCACTTTATGATTATACAGACCCAAAAACAGGTAAAAAACCAGTTGCTTTTGCATTAAAGAAACAGGATGCAAGAATTATAGGACTTTACGGAGAAAAAATAGGAGATGTTATTTACGGTATTAATCCAGAAGTAAATGGAGAGCATGGAAGGCAGTTGACAACAGGAGAATATGGTATGGGTTCACTTAAAGGTTTATTTATAGCAAAAGGTCCGGGAATTAAAAAAGGCAAAATTATTGAAAGAACAATATGGCTTGTTGATATAGTTCCTACAATATGTTTTGCAATGAATTTACCTGTTCCTAAAAATTGTGAAGGAGCAATTATTTATCAGATTTTTGAAGACCCTGATTTTAAAAGAAAAGAATTTGAAAAACTGAAAAATAATTATGAAAGATTAAAGGAAATGATAGAAGCAGAAAAAAGATTGACTCATAATTATTAAAAATAAATTAAGTTTTTTCAATTTTCCTGTTTAAATTTTTGAAGTAAAGGGGTATTATTTTTTATATGATTGATGTTTTTCTTGAGAACGAAAAATTTAGGGAAACGCTTCAATCAATAAAAAATGGAGAAAATGTAAATATTTTTGGAGGTAATATCCCATTTTTTTCATTTCTTATTGCAAATCTTTTCAATCAGATAGATAAAACAATAATTGTTGTTCTTCCAAATGAAAAAAAGAGTGAAACTTTTTATCTTGACATTATAAATTTTGTAGAAAAAGAAGATGTTATATTTTTCCCTCCATTTGATTTTTCAAAAAATGAAATATCAGAAACAAATTTTGAAAGGGTAAAAATATTGATTGAAATTTCAAGAAAAAACGATAAATTTATTTTCATTTCAAGTCCACAGGCAATTATAAAAAAAATACCATCACTTCCCAGTTTGAAAGACAAAATCTGTAAAATTAAAAAGGGAATTGATTTAAGGAGGGATTATTTCATTAATTTTCTTTTTAACTCCGGTTATGAAGAAAAAGAAATAGTTGAATTGCCTGGAGAATTTGCAAGAAGGGGTGGTATAATTGATGTTTTCCCTTTAAACACACCTTTCCCTTTAAGAATAAATTTTTCAGGTAATAAGGTTGAATCTATCAGAAAATTTGAGATTTCATCACAGGTTTCATTTGAAAAAATTGATGAATTTAATATTATACCATTGAGTGAATTTTATGCTGGTGAAGAAAATTCCGATATCTTTGAGGAAATTAAAAATAAAGTTGTTTTTTCTGTAAATCCGGATGATATAAAATTTGAAAATATTGATTTGATTAAAAGGGAAATTTTTTCTTTTGACCATAATATCCTTGAAAAAATTAAAAAAAATTCAATTATTTTGACAGAGAGAATTTTAAGTTATGCGGAAAAGTTTATTTATTTTAATATTGCTCCAACAAATGAAAGATTTAAAGTATTTCAGGAAAAACCTGTATGGCAGCAAAATCATGATGAGAAAATTTTCCTTTTTTATGAAAATGAATCTGATGTTGAAAGATTGAAAAACATCCTTAAAGAAAATAAAATGTTTTTCAATTTTGAAGAAGTTAATGGAAATTTATCATGTGGTTTTTCAATCCTTGAAGAAAATCTAACATTCCTTTCAATTAATGAAATCTTTTCAAGATATAAAGCAAGACATCCACTTTTAAAAAAATATGAAACAATACCCCTTTCAAACTGGACAGAAATAAAGGAAGGTGATTATGTTGTTCATATAAATGAAGGTATTGGTATGTTTAAAGGAATTGAAAAAATAAAAATAGATGGAAAAGAGGAAGAGTTTGTAGTTATTGAATATGAAGGGAAAGATAGATTATATGTTCCTGTTTCTCAGATAAGTTTAATTCATAAGTATATAGGAAGTGATAATCCAAGATTATCAAAACTTGGGAGTAAAACATGGAAGAATTTAAAGGAAAAAGTAAAGAAATCAATTAAAGACCTTGCTTATGAACTTTATAAACTTTATACACAGAGAAAAAAAGAAATTGGTTTTAAATTTCCTCCTGATGACCAATGGCAAATTGATTTTGAAAATTCATTTATTTATGAAGAAACCCCAGACCAGTTAAAAGCAATTGAGGAGGTAAAAAGAGATATGATGAGTGAAAAGATTATGGACAGAATTGTTTGTGGTGATTCTGGTTATGGGAAAACAGAGGTTGCTGCGAGGGCTGCTTTTAAATGTGTCCTTGCCGGAAAACAGGTAGTTGTTCTTGTTCCAACAACAGTTCTTGCCTTACAGCATTATTTAACATTCAAGGAGAGATTTTCAAAATTTCCTGTTATTATTGAGATGCTTTCACGACTTATACCGGAAAGAAAACAGAAAGAAATAATAGAAAAACTTAAGAATGGACAGATTGATATAATAATAGGAACTCACAGATTACTTCAGGAAGATGTTGATTTTAAAGATGTGGGGCTGCTTGTTATTGATGAGGAGCAGAGATTCGGTGTATTACAGAAAGAAAAAATAAAAACAAAATTCAGAAAAATAGATGTTTTAACCCTTACAGCAACTCCTATCCCAAGAACTTTAAATATGGCTTTAAGTGGATTGATTGACCTTTCTTTAATAGAAACACCACCTTCCGGAAGATTATCTGTTATAACTTATGTTGGTAAATATAATGAAAATATTGTAAGAGAGGCAATTTTAAATGAATATGAAAGAGGGGGACAGGTATTTTATCTTCATAATTATATTTATGATATATACAGAGTTAAAGAAAGAGTTCAAAAACTTGTTCCATTGCTTAAGATAGATATTGCTCATGGAAGAATGAAGCCAGAGGAAATTGCAGAAGTTATGAAGAAATTTGCAGATGGGAAAATAGATGTATTAATTGCAACTACGATTGTTGAAAATGGGCTTGATATACCAAATGCAAATACCTTAATAGTGGATAATGCTTTAAAATATGGATTGGCAGACCTGTATCAATTAAGGGGAAGAATTGGAAGAGGGAAATGGCGTGCTTACGCATATTTTTTATTTCCGTCTGATACACCTCTTGGTGAAAAAGTAATGGAGAGGATAAAAGTAATACAGGAATTTAATAATCCAGGCAGTGGTTACAAAATTGCATTGAAAGACCTTGAAATTAGAGGAGCAGGAAATATTCTTGGTAAACAGCAACATGGATTTATTGAGACAGTAGGATTTAATTTGTACTGTCAGTTCTGGAAGGAAGTTATGAGTGAAATGAAAGGAGAAAAGATTAAAGAAGAATTTAGAGAGGTAAGGATAAAAATACCAGAGGATTATGTTAAATCATCTTCAATGAGATTCTATTTATACAGAAAAGTATCTCAAATAAAAAATAAAAAGGATGCACAAAATTTAATTGAAGAGATGATGGATAAATTTGGTTATATTCCAGACCATTTAAAAAGTGAAATTTTAGGTTCTGCTCCTGATTATTAAAAAAAATATTTTATAATCCAAGCATATTGAGAAAAATTCTTTCTGCTGAAAGGTCAAACATTTCTGTGTTTTCTTTCAATCTATTTTTTATCAGGCATGAAGAAATAATTATTTTCCCTTTTCCATAATTTAGTTCAACAATCACAGGGTCATTTTCATTATTTACCCAGAGAAGCGTTTCAATTTTTTCAAATTTTTCGGTCTTTTCAACAATAATAGTTCCATCTGCAATAACTCCATATTCCCCATTCCATCTTTTCAAATACTCTTCTTCAATTCCTTCAAAAATTGGGTGATTTTTATTTTTAATAAATGCTCTTGAACTTCTTTTTGTGCCAATATATTTTGGTCCTTGTTCAATTTTAAAATCAATAAGATTTTTCCAGTTCCATTCTTTTTCAACCAGAATTAGCAATTTCCCACCATTTTCCACATATTTTTTTATCATATCAACATTATTTTTTACTTCATCATCAACTTTATTTTCGTCCCATATCAAAACTAAATCAGGATTATTTCCTTTCCAGTTTAAACTGTGAGTATAATTAATTCCCCTGTCTTTCAAATATTTCTCAAGAAAAGAATCCACACCTAAAATAACTATATTTCTTTTTCTTAATTTTTCAGGTATAACGTTTTTTTCTATTGTTCTTATTATTCGCTGGCTTATAACTTTCTCCTTATCTTTTTCAAGGACAACTGCAAGATAAAACTTCCCTTTTTTTTCGGGTAAATTCCAGTCAAAATACTTTTTATATATAGAATAAGGAGTAATCTGGATTTTTTCACTTTTTTTAAAGATAGGATTTTTAAAAGATGAAGGATTCCCAAGAAATTCAGGATTTGTTGAGGTTATATAATATGTAAGAGTTACTGTTGAACGATATGGTGTATCATTTATTACATACACAGGAGTGGAAATTTTCTGTCCTGTTTCATAATTACAATTAAAAATGTCTAAACTTACACCTACAGAAGAAAGAGAACTTTTCAATGCAGCAAACATAGGTGTGGGATAATCTTTTTTCCATGGAGTTCTATCTGGTCTTTCAGTCCACATAGCAAACATATAAGGAAAAATTCCATCAAATTTTACCCTCCTCATTGATTCTGTTTGTTCCATGCCAAATTGAGCATAAACAAGTTCAGATTCTTCTGTTTTCTCTTCAGAGCCAGTCCATTTTAATCTTCTATGTGGAGGAAATCCTTCAATATATTCTGAATTTGTTATCGGTCTTTTTTCAGGATCATTTTTTTTGAATTCAGCAACATTATTTACAGCCCTGTAAAAGTCGCCTTCCGCTCCAAACCAGAAACCGTCATATAGGTGAACATCTTTTATTTCTTTTGTGGTTTTTCCTGCTCTCATAACAATTCTGCTGGGGTCAAGTTTTTTTATCTCAGGGATTAGTTTTTCAAGTTCCCATTTTTCCTGTTCAGAAGGGGATTCATTTGTCGCTACCCAGATAACAATTGAAGGATGATTTGCCAGTTCTGATATCCATGCCAAACTATCGGCAATACAGTTCCTTTCAAAAATTTCCTGCTCCTCTTCTGTAAAATTAAATTTGAGATAATTATATGTAATCGGGAATTCTGCAAGGATTAACATTCCATTTTCATCACATATATCAAGCCATCTATGAATTGGAGGTTGAGTATGTGTTCTGAATGAATTCAAATTCATCTTTCTTGCCATATCAATTAAATAATTTTTTATAGTTGGTAAATTTTTATTGAATTCTTCTGACCATCTCCATTCATTTACAAGATTTGAACCACGAAAATAAAAAATTTTATTATTCAGATAAAAATTGCCATCTTTAACTTTTAATTCTCTCATACCAAATCTAATTTCTTTAGTATCACACAATTTATTATCCAGTTTAATCTCAATAATTGCTTTATATAAATAAGGATTTTGGGGTTCCCATAGTTTTGCATTTTTAACAGGAACTTCTATTTCTGCATAATTTCCATTTAAAGTATTTACTGGAAAATTTTTTCTCACATATCCAGAAATTATAGAATCATCTTTCCATGGATTGATTTTTATAGAAATGGTAGCGATGCCTGACAGACCTTCTTTTACATCAAACCAGCATCTGAAATTTACTTTATTACTATTTACATCATGTAAGGTAATTACTTTCTGGATATGTATTTTATCGTAAAATTCAATCCAGATATCCTCAATATAAGGTTTTTTTGAACCCCATTCAAAAATACTTGCACCTGTTGGAATAAGAGGGAAACCACTTTTACCACGAGGAACGCTTTTCCATGCATTAATTTTCAATACAATTAAATTTTCTCCTGTTTTTAAAAGACCACTTGGTATCAAAATATATGTAGGCGAAACAAGAATATTTCCACCAATTTTTTCACCATTTATCCATACATCTGCTCCATAATAAATACGTTGCCACTTAATAACAGCATCTTTTTTTGCCAGTGTTTCATTTATAATAAAAGTTTTTTTAATCCAGATTGCCTTTGTTTTTTCTAAGTTTACTTCTTCTATTTTTAATGCAGGAATTGATAAAGTTCCCCAGTTTTTAATTTCAAATATTTTTGAATAATCATAATTTTCATTGTCGTTTTCAATTAAAAATTGCCATTCTCCATTTAAAGATAATATGAAAGAATTGCCTGAAGATATAAAAGAGAAAGATAAAACAAAAAAAATAATCAAAATTAATAAACCATTTATTTTTTCAAACATTTTTACCCTTTTTAATATAATAACATAATCATAATATCAAAAAAATTAATTCCTTTCAATCTCCTCCCCGTTGTGAACATCCGAGGTTCGCAAGTGTATGTCCTTCAATGACTTAGAATGTTTTTAGCAGGGCTTGGGTTGCGACTGAATAATGATTTAAAAATAATATTTTCACATTTATTTTAAATAATTTATAATCTACATATGGAAAGAATAGTTTTTGGACCTGTTCCTTCAAGAAGATTTGGAAAGAGTTTAGGAATAAATAATATACCTTATCCAAAAAAATGCAGTTATTCCTGTGTTTATTGCCAGATTGGGAAAACATTTGATTTTAGAATTGAAAGGGAAGAATTTTATATGCCAGAAGAAATAGAAAGACAGGTCGAAGAAGTAATTGAAAATTTGAAAGATAAAAGAATTGATTATATAAGTTTTGTTCCTGATGGAGAGCCAACCCTTGATATAAATCTTGGGAAATCAATTGATAGATTAAAAAAGTTTGGTATAAAAATTGCAGTTATTACAAATTCATCATTGATATGGAGAAAGGATGTAAGGGATGATTTAAATAAAGCAGATACTGTTTCATTAAAAGTTGATACTGTAAGCGAAGATATTTGGAAAAAAATAAATAGACCCTGTAAAAGTTTAAATTTAAATGAAGTACTTGAAGGGATAAAGATATTTTCAAAAGAGTTTAATGGAGAATTTTTAACAGAGACACTTTTTATAAAAAATATTAATGACAAAGAGGAAGAAATAGAAAAAATAGGAGATTTTTTAAAAGAAATAAAACCATCAATTGCATATATTGGTTATCCTACAAGACCACCGGCAGAAAAATGGGTTGAAATTCCTGAAGAAAAAAAGATTGATTTTGCATATATTGTGTTTAAAAATAAAGGAATAAATGTGAAAATTATTGAGAAAAAAGAAGAAAAATTCGGTTATACAGGTGATTTGGTAAAAGATATTTTAAGTATTGTTTCTGTCCATCCTATGAGCAGAAAAGAAATAGAAGAGTTTATAAGTGAGAATAAAGGAGAGATAAAAATAATAAATGATTTAATAAAAAAGAATGAAATAGAGGAAGTTGAGTACAGAAACGAGAAGTATTACAGAAGGAAATTTTAAAAATGGATGAAAAATATGATGCTGTTGTTATAGGAGGAGGACCTGCTGGAAGTTTTTCTGCAATTTTTTCTTCACAAAGGGGAAAGAAAGTTGCTTTAATTGATAAGAATGAGCAGATATGTAAAAAACTACTTTTAACAGGAAAAGGAAAATGCAATCTTACAAATATGAATGAAATTAATGAGGAATACTTTTTGAAATACAGAAATGGTAAGTTTCTTATAAATGTTTTCCATCAATTTTCAAATATAGACCTTTTTAATTTTTTTGAAAATAATGGTTTAAAACTTAAAATTGATACAGGTAAAAGGGTATATCCAGAAAGTGAAAATGCAGAAGATGTTGTAAAAACAATAAGAAAAATTCTTGATAAAAATAGGGTAAGGATTTTTTTAAAGGAGAAAGTTATTGATATAAAGAAAGAAAAAGATTTTTTTGAAATTAAAACTGATAAAAGGATTTTAAGAAGTGAAAAAGTTGTTATAGCAACAGGTGGTAAAAGTTTTCCAGAAACAGGTTCAGAAGGAGATGGATTTATGTTTGCTCATAAATTTGGTCATAAAATAATAAATCCAGTTCCTGCTTTATGCGGTATTGAAATTAAGGAAGATTTTATAAAAAAATGGCAGGGAATAAACTTAAAAAATGTTTGTGTGAGTGCTTTTTTAAATAATAAAAAAATTGGAGAAGAGTTTGGAGAAGTTTTATTTACACATTATGGAGTAAGTGGCCCTGCAATTTTAAATATAAGTGGTAATGTCTCGGAGAATATTGGAAAAGGTGAGATAAAAATTGTAATAAATTTTAAACCTGCCTTAAATGAAGAAATTCTTGATAAGCGAATTCAGAGAGAAATAAAAAAAAATTCGAATAAAATCTTAAAAAATCTTTTTAAAAATTTACTTCCATCAGGAATAATTTTTGAATTTTTAAAATATTCTAATATTGACCCGGAAAAGAAGGTTCATCAATTGACAAAAGAAGAAAGAAAAATACTTGTGAATTCTCTCCTGAATTTCAAATTAACAGTTAAAAAAACAAGACCATTTTATGATAGTATGGTAACAAGAGGAGGTGTATGCGTTAATGAAATAAATCCAAAGACAATGGAATCTAAAATTGTAAAAGGACTTTATTTTACAGGAGAAGTTATTGATATAGATGGAAAGACAGGTGGATATAATTTACAGACATGCTTTTCAACAGGATATGTTGCAGGTATTAGCATTTAAATTAAAATAAAAAATTAAAAAGGAGTTAGAATGGAAAATCCGATTATTATGCATGTGAATTATATGGAGCAGGGTCAATCAATAGAAGAGATATGTGAAAAAGCAGTTAAACTTGGATATGATGGAGTTGAATTCCGTCGTAAAATTAAAAATATGGGTGAAAATGAATATCTTGAAAAACTTGCCAATTCTGCTAAAAAATCAAAACTTAAATATGTCCTTTTTGGTGCTCCGGGACCAAATTTAATGCAACCTGAAAAGGATAAAAGAGAAAAGGAAAAAGAGGAAGCGGTTAATTTTTATAAAAAAGCATCAAAATATTTTAAACTTACAGTTTGTAATACAATGACAGGTGTTCTTGTAAACCCCTCTTATTCATATTTTGAATTTGATAAACATGGTTCAAATATTGCAACAGAGGAACAATGGGAATGGGCTGTTGAAGGATTTAAGATTCTTGGCGATGTTGCTGAAGAATTAAATTTTTATTTTGCTTTTGAGACACATATGTGTTATCTTCATGATACTCTTAAAAGTTCAAGAAAACTCGTTGATTTAATTGATAAAAAGCATGTTGGAATAAATCTTGATTATGGAAATATAGTTTGGATTAAAGAACCTGTATCTATAAGTGAAGCAGTGAAGATTTGTGGAGATAAACTTTATTATGTTCATTTAAAAAACTTATTTAAAATTAGCATTGGTAAGGATGAAAGTTTTACTCCATGCGCTCTTGAAGATGGTATTATAAACTATAGAGAATTTTTAAAACTGCTTAAAGAAATGAATTATAAAGGACCTATATGTGTTGAAGCACCAAGAAATGGGGACAGGGAATATTTTGCAAAACAGGATATTTTATATTTGAAATCAATCCTTGATGAAATTTAAAAAGCAAGTTTTTTTAAATAATTCATAAAAATTAGAAGGGCCACAATAATCAACAGAAAAAAAATTATTATACCTAATAGAATTTTCCATGGGAAAACAGGATATTCTCTTTTATATTTTCTCTCGTAATATTCTTCAACTATCCTTGCTATTTCTTCAGGTGTTTTTCCTTTTAATCTTTCTTTCCATTCAGGACTGTTAAAATCTATCATCAATTTAATTATACCTTATCTTTTTTATTATTTCAATCAGCCAATACGGAAAAATTCTCCAATTTTTTTTGATAATATTTTTGTTGATATAAAAAGACATATCCCTGTTATTATAGTTCCAATGACACCAAGTGAAGTTGCTGTATTTGGACCATCTGTTACTCTTCCTGCAAGTGTATATATAACCTTTGAAATTGGATAAAATTTTTCTCTTATCGCAAGTATTAAACTACAACTTACTTCCATAAGAGAAAAAGCAAATGCAAGAATTCCACCTGCAAAAAGTCCAGGACTTACAAGAGGAAATATAATTTTTTTGAATGTTGTTCCTTCATTTCCTCCAAGAGAATAAGATGCTTCTTCAAGTTCTCTATTTAATTGTAAAAATGAGGAATGTGTAGTTCTAACAAGATAAGGCAATCTCCTTAAACTATAACTTAAAATGATGAGAAAAACAGGATTATTTTTCGGGTCAAAAATTGTATTGGAAAAAGTTGAGACATATCCAAAAGCAAGAACAATACCAGGAATAATAAGGGGAACCATTGAAAGGGTATCAAGTAAACCTTTACCTTTTATTTTCCATCTTGCAAGTATATATCCAATAAAAAATCCAAGAAGAATGTCCAAAGTTGTGCTTATTGAACTGTAAATTAAACTATTGAAAATTCCTGTTTTTGTTAATCTATGTGTGAAAACTACTTTGTAATACTCATCTGTATATTCAGTAGGTAGAACAGTAAAAAACCATTTTTTTGAAAATGAAAAAAATATTAATGAAAAATGGGGGATTAAACTTAAAAAGAGTATTATAAAGAGGGAAAGATAGAGTAAAAAAAGTTTTTTACCCCTTATTTCTTTTTCCTTTGCCTGAATTGTTGTTCTTCCTGTTGTATAAGGTGCTTTCTCAAGATATTTCTTTGTGAAAATAAACAGAAAAAGTGTTAAGAAAAGAATTATAAAAACAAGGGCATAACCAACAGGATTTGTATTTATATCTTTAAGTGTATAAAAAATTTTAACAGAGATAAGATTGTTAAATTCAAAAATAAGAGGAGTCCCAAGGTCTGTTATTGACCAGATAAATATTATTGAACTTGCCGCAAAATATCCAGGTAAAATTATTGGAAAAATTATTCTGAAAAAAGTTTGAAGTGTAGTTGCTCCAAGATTATAGGACGCTTCTTCCACTGATATATCATAATTATTTAAATATGCAGAAATATTCAAAAACATCACCGGGTATAAATGTAGTGTTTGCAGAATTACTATCCCGGGAAATCCAGAGCCAAACCATGATATAGGTTCTTTTATTATGCCAAGTTTAATAAGTAAAATATTTAAACTTCCAAATCTTGATAGAATCTGTTTTATTCCTATACTTCCTACAAAAGGGCTTAAAATCATTGGAAGTAAAAATAAAACCCTTAAGGTTGATTTGCCTTTAAAGTTAATTCTATCAAATATAAAGGCAAGTGGTATTCCTATTATACTTGTTGTCAGAACTACAATAAAGCCAAGTATGAAACTGTTAATTATTGATTTTCTAATCACATAACTTGTAATGGCAATTTTAAGTATTTTAAGTGTAAAGTTGCCATTGGGGAAAAAACACTGGTAAAGAATAAAACTGATAGGATAAACAAGAAAAATTAGAAAAAATAATAAAATCAATGAAAATGAAATTTTTCTTTTCATTCTTCAAATACCATTATTTTATCTTCTTTAATTGAAAAAACAATATTTTCGCCAGTTTTATATTTATTGAAATCATCCGGGAAAATTGCAATTCTAAAAGTATTATCTTTTTGAGTGATTATATTTATTTTCACAATATCTCCGTAAAATTCATAATCCTGCATCTTCCCTTTTATTTTATTTATACTTTCCATAACTGATATACTTTCAGGTCTAAAACATAAAAGAACATTTTCTGAAGCAATCTCTTTTTTCAATTTAGCGAAGAAAAATCCTTCTGCTGTTTCAACCTTTATTATATCTCTACTTTTCTCAACTATTTTCCCTTTTAGTTTATTTATATCTCCAATAAAAGAAGCAACAAAAAAATTTTCAGGGTTTGTATAAATTTCATAGGGAGAACCAATCTGAATTATTTCCCTTTCTTTCATAACTGCTATTGTTGTTCCAAGTGTCATTGCTTCTTTCTGGTCATGGGTTACATATACCATTGTAATTCCAGTTTCCTTATGTATTCTCTTTATTTCCCTTCTTAAATCATCCCTCAATTTTGCATCAAGATTACTAAGTGGCTCATCAAGAAGCAAAATCTGAGGATTTGTTACAAGTGCTCTTGCAAGAGCAACCCTCTGCTGCTGTCCACCCGAAATCTGTGATGGATAAAAATTTTCAACATTTTCCAGTTTTGTTATTCTTATTATTTCTTTCACTCTTTTTCTTATAAAATCTTCTGAATATTTTTTTATTTTAAGTCCATAGGCAATATTATCAATTACCTTCATATGTGGCCATAAAGCATAATTCTGAAAAACAAGTCCAATATTTCTTTTATTTGGTGGAGTTTTTGTTATATCTTTTTTATTGAGTATAATTCTTCCTCTATCAGGTTCAACAAATCCAGCAATTATTCTTAAAAGAGTAGTTTTACCACATCCTGAAGGACCGAGTATGAAAAAGAAATCATTTTCATAAACAGAAAAATTAATATTTTTTAAAACTTCCTTGCCATTATAACTTTTATCCACATTTTCAACTGTTAAAATTTCTTTTTCCATATTTTTAATTTACATCAAAAATTTACTTTCTACAATGAGATTTCTAAACTTTTTAACAGAAAAATCAGTCCATTCGTTTATATATTTGTTTCTGAAAATCGGGTCTTTCCAGTTTTCCCATAAAAATCTCTGAATTTTTTTGTCAACAGGGATTTCATAGAATTTCTCTTTTAGAATTCTATCATTTTTTTTTGAAATTAAATACCATGCCTTTTTGAGTTCATTGTGACAATCAATAACAAAACAACCAATCATATCATCTATAAGATTCCATCTATTTGTAGCAAGTTGAAAATCATATTTTAATGTATTTTGAATTTTGTATGGATTTATATCCACTTCTAAATCAGGCTCATTATAAACTTCAGGCATAACAGGAAATCTATTGAGTGAATATTCTTTTGGTCCTCCTTTTTTCCCCTTTTTCTGAATCCATAATAATTGTCCCTCATAAGTAAATAGAAAATCAATGAATTTTTTTGCTACTTCAATATTTGGTGCTCCTTTCAAAATCCCTATACAATCAGGATTTATAACTGTTTCACTTTCAGGGAAAACAAAACCCATATTTTCTTTTCCATTTACTTCAATTTGAGCAAGAGCATAGGAGTCAATACATAGAGATAAAACTGCTTCTCCAATTGCTGTTTCTCTTGCTACTTCAGAAGCACTCGTTGAAAAATTTTTTGTATTTCCTGCTATTGAAAATATTGTTCTCCATCCTTCTTCCCATCCATATGCCTGTAAAATTATTTCATACATCATATGCATACTTCCACTGTGTCTTGGGTCTGCCGCACCAATTAATGAATAATAACGAGTATCTCCGAGGTCTTTCCATGTCATTGCAACAGGTAGATTTAAAAATTTTAATGCCTTTTTATTATAAAGAATACCAAAACCAGAAAGGACAACACCATACCAGTAAAATTCTGTATCATAATTTGGTATTCCAGCACATGTCTTTGGTATTCTTTTCAGTGTATTCTGTGTAAGTTTATATTTTTCAAGTAATCCTTCTGATTTAAGTTTTAAGTATGGACTTAAGCCACCTCCAAAAAATAAATCAATGCCTATTCCATCCGGAGTTTTTTTGAAAAGTGATTCAACATATTTTAAATCATCAGAAGTTCCACCCTGGTCAATCCATTCAATTTTAACTTTTTCTTTGTAATTTTTCTCATACCATTCACAGAAAGCCCTTGTAATTTCAATTTTAACTCCTTCCCAGTGTGGGGAAATAATAACAAGTTTTTTCTCTCCTTTAACCTGTGAAAAAATAATTAAAAGAAAGAAAAAAATTATTTTTCTTTTCATTTTTTCTTATTTGAATATTAAACTGATACTAATTTTACAACTCTTTTTCAAAATTTTCAATTTCAAAAATTACCTCATCAAAAATCTAAATGGAATTAAATCGTTGCCTCACAAAAAATCTAATTGAAATTTTTTCTCACCTTTTTAAAAATAAGATAAAAAGAGTAGAGAAAAAGAGAAAGGAGATAGAGATGAAATTGAGAAAAGAAATAAGTAAAGTAGTTGTGAAAAGGTATAAGAAATCAAGTAAAAAAGAGAAAGGTAGAATTTTAGATGAATTTACAAAAATTACAGGATATAACAGAAGTTATGGGGGTTTGCTATTAAATAATTCAAGGTAGTAGAATAAATATTGTGTCTAAGGGATAAAAAAATTAAAATAAAAAAACTGATAGAATTATGAATTTTGGGTTTAATTTTAAGTGTCAATGAAAAAAGAGGAAATAATGAAAATAACTCCTTTGACGCCGGAAAATAAGATATGTTTTTTTGGATATTATGATAAAAAGCAGATAAGTTATGATGGTAGATATTTTTTATTTTTAATGGTTGATTTTCAGGATAGGGAGCCAGAAGAGAATGATAGGGCAGATATATTTATTGGAGAGATTGAAACTGGAAAATATGAAAAACTTGATGAAACATATGCATGGAATTTTCAGCAGGGATGCATGCTTTCATGGCTTTCAGATGAGGAAGTAATTTACAATATAAGGATAGGAAAAGAATTTTTTTCAAAGATTTATAATATTAGAAATGGAAAGACAAAAATAATAGAAAGACCTGTAAGTTGTGTTTTTCCTGAGAAAAAGATTGCCTTAAGTTTAAATTTCTCCCGACTTGCAAAATGGCGTCCTGGTTATGGATATGAAGGAGGAATTGATAAATATGAAAAAGAAAAATGGCCTGAGAATGATGGAATATATTTTGTTGATTTAATGGAGAATAAATACAAATTGATAATACCACTTTACAGGATGCTTGAATTCAGAAAAGAAGAGGAGATAAAAAATTCATATGGATGGTTTAATCATACTTTATTCAATAGAGATGCCAAAAGATTCTGTTTTGTTAATAGGTGGAAAGAGCGATTAGACCAGCCACATAAGACAAGATTTATAACATCTGATATTTATGGAAATGAGATTTATGATTTAATTGATTCATATTTAATTTCCCATTTTGACTGGAAGGATGATAAAGAAATTGTTGTATGGGCTGAAATAAAAAGAGATTATGGTTTCTGGATTTTTGAGGATAAAACTAAAAAATATAAAAAGATAAGTGATAAAATGCAAAAAGGAGATGGACACTCTTCTTTTTCAAAGGATAAGAAATTCATTTTATATGATACATATCCAGTTGAAAATTACCAGTATTTGAAAATTTTTGATATTGAAAATGACGAAGAGATAACTATTGGGAAATTCTATTCAATTCCAGAGATTAAAGGGACACCTATAAGATGTGATTTACATCCAAGATGGGAGGATAAAAATAAGATAACAATTGACTCAACACATGAAAATTACAGGAGAAGTTATCTTATAGAAATAGGTGGATTGATTGAGAAAAGAGTATATTGAATTATAAGAGCATGTGTAAGAAAAATTTTCAGGCATAACCAATTGGTTGTGATAATTTCAGTTGTAGTTTTAATCCAATCGCTTAAATTGTATCTCTTTTGCTTTTAAAGTATAATATTAAATTTGAACAATGCCTACAAATGTTTTTAATATTCTCACATCAAAACCATCCCTTTACTCTTTAAGTAAATCTTCTTCTCTTTTATTCCTCAATAAATAAGCAAGATAGTTAAAAAATAGGATGCGGTGGGGTCTTTATTTTGATTAAATTATTTTTGAGGAATTGAAAAAAAATAAAATTTGAGATAAACTTTTTAATTATATGGAAAACAGAATAATTTTTGTTGGTGATAGAACGAGTATTGAGTTTTTTTCTGCTTTTGATATAGAAACATTTTTTGCTGAATCGGTTAAGGAAGCAGAAGAAATACTTGAAAAAATAGATATGAAAGATGTAATATGTATTTTTATTACCGAAGAAGTTTTTGATGAAAATAAGTTTATGAAATTTGTAAATATGAAAAAAATGATGGTTATTCCAAGTTTAAAAAGTAGAGAGAAAAAAGGAGTTAAAATTATTGAAGAATTAATTAAAAAGGCAACAGGTATGAAGGGAGATTAAAATGGATATAGGTAAAATTATAAAGGTTTCTGGACCACTCGTTCAGGCAGAAGGAATGAAAATAAGTAAGATGTTTGATGTTGTAAGGGTTGGTGAGGAAAAACTTATAGGAGAGATTATACGAATAGAAGGAGATATTGCTTCCATACAGGTTTATGAAGAGACAGAAGGACTTAAAGTTGGAGACCCTGTTTTTGGAACTGGCCAGCCACTTATGGTTGAACTTGGACCAGGACTTCTTAAAAATATTTTTGATGGAATACAGAGACCATTATCGCAAATTGAAAAGACTGGTGATTTTATTGTTAGAGGAATTGATATCCCACCACTTGATAGAAGTATTAAATGGGATTTTAAACCAGTTGTTAAAAAGGGTGATTTTGTTGAAAGTGGTGATATTGTAGGAGTTGTTAAAGAAACAGAGATAATTGAACATAGAATTCTGGTGCCATACGGAGTAAAGGGTGAAATAATTGATATAAAAGAGGGGAGTTTTACAGTTGAAGAGGAAATAGGAAGAATTAAAACAGAAAATGGAGAGGTTCCTTTATATCTAATGCAGAAATGGCCTGTAAGGAAACCAAGACCATTTAAGAAAAGATTAACACCTGACACTCCACTTGTAACAGGTCAGAGAGTTATAGATACTTTATTCCCAATTTTGAAAGGAGGAACTGCCTGTATCCCAGGACCCTTTGGTAGTGGCAAATGCGTTACTGGAGAAACCTCTGTATTTTTATCAGATGGTAAAATCTGTCAAATTAAAGAAATTTATGAAAATTTTAAGAATAAAGGCAGGTTAATTAAAGATGGTGAAGAAGAAATTATACTTCTTGATAAACCAATTAATCTTATTTCATATTATGATGGAAAACTTGTTCATTCAGAATCAAAGATTTTATATAGAGGAAAAACAAAACAAATAGTAAAACTTTTTACTTCTTCAGGTAGAATTATTGAGGTTACACCTTCTCATAAACTTTTCTGTTTTAATTATAATGAAGGCAGAATAGAGCAAAAGGAATCTATAAGTATTAATGAAGGAGATTTTTTAGTTATTCCAAGATTTCTTATACGAAAAGGTGTTAAAAAATGGAAATTACAGATATTTGAGATTTTTGAAAACCACAGGATTTGTGAGGAGGAAATAATAAAGGAAGTAAAAAATGTTATCAGAAAAGTTAATAAAAAATTGACTTTAAAACAAATTGCCCAGAAAACAGGAGTTAGCGAAAAAGTTCTTTTTAAATATCTTTATAGAACAAATAAGCCAACACTTAAATTTATAAAAAAACTTTACCATTTAGCCAAATTACCTTTACCTGAAATTAAATATATAAAAGGAGAAACAAATTCAAGATGTATAAAAATTCCTGAATTTTTTGATGAGAATTTAGGTCTCTTTTTAGGATTGATTATGTCTGATGGCACACTTAAAAAAAATTCAATAAGGTTTTATAATAATGAAGAAAAAATACTTGAAACATTTTGTAACCTTACACAAAATCTTTTTTCTGTTTCACCTAAGAGAAATAAGACAAAATCAGTTATTGCTTTGAATATTGAGTCATCTGTTATTTCCCATCTTTTGAAATATCTTTCTTTTCCTGAATATAAAAAATCAAGAAATTTAAAGGTTCCAGATATTATTTTCAAAAGTCATAAAAAAATAATAGGAAATTTTTTGAAAGGATATTTTTTATGTGATGGATATTTCTCAAAGGGAAAAGGTGAAATTGAGATTATTTCTGTAAGTAAGAAATTTGCTTATGATTTTGGATATTTATTATCTTTGCTCGGAATAATTTTTAAAATTACTGAGAAAAAAGTTAAAGATTCTGTCTATTATAGAATTTTAATTAGAGGATATGATGAAATAAGAAAATTCTACAAGTTTACTTTTGGAGAGAATAAATTTGAGAAATACAGGGCTATAAATGAATATTTGAATGAAAATAAAAATAGATATCAGAGATGTGATGTCATTCCATTGAGTGCAAATTTCTGGCAGAGAATTTATAATGAGAGTAATATTTCATATTCTGAATTGAAAAAAAGTGGGATAGAAATATTTAATTATAAAATGGGAGAAAAAATTACTTTTTCAAATTTTAAAAAAATTACAAAATTACTGAACAATCCATATCTTATAAAACTTGCTGAAAATTGTTTATCCCATTTCTACACAGATAGAATTGTAAAAAAAGAAATTATAAATACAGATTCATATGTTTATGATTTACAGGTTGAAAAATATCATAATTTTGTTGGAGGCAATTTGCCTTGTTTACTTCATAATACTGTGGTTCTTCACCAAATTGCAAAATGGGCAGATAGTGAAGTTGTCATTTATATTGGATGTGGAGAAAGAGGTAATGAAATGGCAGATGTTTTAATTGAGTTTCCTAAATTAAAAGACCCAAAATCAGGTAGACCTTTAATGGAAAGAACATGTTTAATTGCAAATACTTCAAATATGCCTGTTGCTGCAAGAGAATCAAGTATTTATACAGGTGTGACAATTGGAGAATATTTCAGGGATATGGGGTACTCTGTTGCCTTAATGGCTGATTCTACAAGTAGATGGGCTGAAGCATTGAGAGAAATATCAGGAAGAATGGAGGAAATGCCTGGAGAAGAAGGTTATCCTGCATACCTTGGAACAAGAGTTGCTTCCTTTTATGAAAGGGCTGGAAGTGTTATATGTCTTGGTAAGGATGATAGAAAAGGTTCTCTTTCATTACTTGGAGCGGTAAGTCCTCCTGGTGGTGATTTAACAGACCCTGTTGTTCAGATGACTTTAAGGGTTGTTAAAGTTTTCTGGGGACTTGATGACCGACTTGCATATCAGAGACATTTTCCTGCTATAAACTGGTTAACAAGTTATTCTCTTTATGAAAGAAATATTGAAAAATTTGTTAGTGAAAATATTGCACCTGATTTTATGGAGATAAGGGCAGAAGCAATATCTTTACTTGAAAAAGAAGCAGAATTAATTGAGATTGTTCGTCTTGTTGGTATGGAAACTCTTTCTCTAACTGATAGATTAATCCTTGAAGTTGCCCGCTCCATAAGAGAGGACTTTTTACATCAGAGTGCTTTTGATGAAATGGACGCTTATACAACTTTAAAAAAACAGTATCTTATGATTAAGACCATTATATTATTTTACAGAGTATCAATTAAGGCAATAGAAAAAGGAAAATTGCTTGATGAAATAATTAAACATCCAGTTAGACAAGAAATATCAAGAATGAAATACTCACCAGAAAATAAACTTGAAGAAATACTAAAACTTCAGGATAAAATTATAAATTTATTCTAATAGTAATTTAAAAATCTCGTTTGCAATTATAAAATGACCTGTTGGATTTGGATGTACTGGTTCAGGTGCGAAGGTTTCAGATTCAAAAAATTTAAGATAATTCTGGAAAATTCTATGTATTTTTAAGTGATATGTTTCATATTTTTTACTCATTTCTTCAACTATTTCAATATATTCAATTAAATTCTTTAAAACTTTTCCCCTAAAATTATTAGTAGTATCTGTTGAAATATAGAATGGTTCAATGAGGATTATTTTACAGTTAAGTTTTTCAATAGACCTTTTGAGAATGTAATCATATCTTTTTCTGTAATTCTCTGGTGTGAATTCTGTCCATCCCTCAACATTATTTAAAACTCTATGAATATCATTTATCCCTATTAAAATACTCAACCAATCAGGTTTATGATAAATAACATCATCTTCCCATCTATTTTCAAGGTCCAAAATTGTATTTCCTGATATCCCTTTATTAATTATAGTAATTTTTCTTTCAGGGAAATTTGCAATAACAGAATCAGAAAAAAGTTTTACATATCCATTTCCTAAAGGTTTAAACTGTTCCCTTCTCCCACAATCTGTTATACTATCACCTATAAATAAAATTTTCTGATTATTCTTTATTTTAAATTCCATAATTTCCCTCCTTTTTAAGATTTAAAATTTATCATTTTTCCAACCTTTGTCAAATGTATTTTAAAATCTTTCTCCTTCAATATTTTTCATTTCCAACCTCAGAGGTTAGAAGAAGAGGAGATGGTTGCCATACCTTCTATTTCAATAAGCCATCCAGGACGACATACTGAGGCAGAAGCAAAAATTACAGGAGCGTTTTTAATTTTTTCTTTAATCATTTTCTCAATGAAATAATAATCGGATGGGTCTCTGAGATAAACAATAAAAATCATCATATCATCCAAGGTTGCATTTTCGTTTTTTAGCAATGCCTCTATATTTATTAAAGTTCTTTCAGTTTGTTTAATAACATCATTTGGATACATAATTTCACCTTTATTGTTTATACTTGCTGTTCCTGAAATTATAATATTTTTTCTATCTGAATATGTTATTGAAACTCCTCTTTCAAATGTAACTCCATATACGTATGTGGGACTTAAGTAATCCGGTGCGGATAGAAATTTAATCTGCTGCTTTTTTATTTTTGAAATAGAATAGGCATCCATAACAACTTTTGCCCTTAAGTCAAAATAAGAACCTCCAACTCCTGTGCTTGCGATAAAATGTGTATCTTTTGTCAGTCCGTTCTTTTCGTAAATTTCTCTTCTGCTTGCAACAAATTCCTTATAATCCAAATCTATATTCTGGACAAAAAACCAGGTTCTCATAGTATTTTCAGAAAGTTTCATATTTTCTTTTTTAAGCATTTCAATATAATCTTCAATTATTTTTTTAGTTTGCTGGTATATAGAATTGGATTCTGTATTTATCAGTCCTGTTGTCCAGTTATGAATTAAATCTCCAATTTTAACTGAGACATTTTTCTCTTCTTTCTTTTTTTCAATTTTCCCTTTTATGTGATATGCCCAGAGTGATACTTTTGCATAAGGTAAAGGGGGTTGAGTAATCAAGGAGATACTTGTTGGATTTTTATCGTCATCTGGATTTGAAAATTCCATTTCTTTAAGGTATATAATCTGATTGTATAAATCACTGCAGAAAAATCTTCTAAAAATAGATGTTTCCTCTTCCAGACCTTTTATTTTTAGTGTTTTAATATATGCACTGTATATCCATTTAAGTTGGGTTTTAAAATCCGAATATTCTTCTGGAGTAAAACTGAAATGAAATTCCTCAATTCCTGATGAACCTTTAAATGAAGAATAGTTTACAGCAACTGGAATATCTTTAATCCTAATTTTATCCTTTTCCATTTTTCTCCTTTCAGATAATTTCAATTGTTAATGCTGGCAAAATTCCTTTTGATGTTCTTGTTTTTTTTGGATTTGATTCTTCCTTTGGTTCGCTGAAAACTTCAATAATTAAATTGTCAGAAAAACCACTTTTTAATTTTTTATCCGCTTTTAAATTGAAACTTATAATATCATTTTCAATTTTTACATCTTCTATTGTTATTCCATCTGGTGGGTTTTTCAGTTCAATTGTAATTTTTTCATTTTCAGAATAAGTTAAAATTTTACCTTCAACTTTTACAGTACCTCCAGAAGGAATTTTTATAAAATTTTCGTTTAAAGATACTGGATTTGTTCTGAAAAATCTAATTCTTCCTGGATAAAAAAGTATTTCAGAAGAAGGAATAAGATGATAATAAGCAAATGCCTGCATCATTTCATCAGCACCAATGGCATCACTTTTTATAATCTTACCATTTATATTTGCAATCCCTTCAATTTTTATCTTAAATGGGTTATCGGTGAATTTAAAGGTGGAATCTAAAGTTATTGTCATACATATTTTATCCTTACCTTTTGGGATTTTATTGCCACTTAAAATAAGTCCTGCAGGAGCATCCTTCAATAAAACTTCTATCTCTCCATCAAATCCATCTTTTCTAATTGCATAAACAAAAAAAGAAACTGTATTTCCAGACACAATATTGATGGATGAAGGAACTACAAAAATCTTAAAATCTGGTTTTGCTTCTTCAATCCTTAATCTATAAATATATTCATCTCCTCCATTTCCATTTATATCTCTAATCATAAGATAATATATTCCATCTTCAGGAACTTCATAATAAATATAGTAATCAGCATGGTGAGTAATAGTATCAAAAGTTTTATCATAATAATCATCGTTGGAAATTAGTTTTTTCCCTGTTGAGTCAAACAGAGATATATAAGAATCAAGAGGATAGTTTAAACGTCGGCTGTAAACTTCACAAACAATTTTTTTCCCTTTAACACATCTAAATTTATAAACATCTACATCCCCTTTTTTCTGAATTCTTCCATTTATTATCTGTGGCGTTATAATTTGTGTTGCATTTTTAAAATTGTCATTGGGTTCTTTTTCATTTATTTCAGGGATTTCATTAACCATATAAAATACAGAATTTGAATATAATCCATTAAGATTAAAGGTTTTCTTATGTATTCCGCATTCTTCTGTATCCAGTTGAAATGTATTTAAAGGCAAATTCCATCCATATATTGAAACTGTCGCTTCTTCGTACATCTGTCCTCCTGCAGGGAAAATATGCGTTATGAATGGTTTTTCTCCTATAAATAATCTATAAACAAAATCCTCCCTTCCACGATATAATGCATCTTTAACTTCAATACTATATTCACCATCTTCTTTTATCTCATAAAAAATTACAGGGTCTGGGTTAAAATAATAATCATCAGCATAGGCAATTTCTTTACCTGAAGAATCATAAAGAGTTAAAACTCCTTGAAACCACCCGGGAACAGCATCAGCCATAAAAGGAATTATTTCCCTGCCTTTAAGTTCAATAACAAGTTTTTGTCCTTTTCTTGCTTTAAAATAAAATCTGTCAACATCTCCGGGAGTAATCTGACCATTTATAATTATAGGTATATCAAAAACTTCTTTAAGGGGGTCAAATATTGTAAAAAAAGGTATTTTTTCTTTTTCTTTAATTTCCTTATAATCATCAACATAAAAATTTAAAAAATTAGTAAGTCCAAAAGGGGTTTGAAGTCTTAATTCATAAATTCCAGGTTCAATATCAGGAGCAATTTCAAGTTTTATTAATACTTTTTCCTGAATGGACCTTTTTATCTGTTCAGTTCTGAAAGGTGATAAAAAAATTTCTGCAATATTTTTCAGTTCTTCAAGTGTTTTATTTTCAAGGTCTTTTAGTAAAGGATGATTTGGTAGTTTAACTCCTTCCATTTCATAAATTACTTCTGGCTTTTTGTATTCTCTTCTTTCCATACTTGTTATAATTGCCCTTAAATTTCTCATAAGGAGCCGTTTTTGTTGAGGATTTAATGAAGGAACAGGAATAACTTCAAGAATTTTGATTTTATCTGTTGAAAAATAAGCATTTCTTGTGCCTCTTAAATTCTGTCCTCCAACTATTACTTCAACTGTTGTGCCTCTCTGTCCACCTGCTGGATAAACATATCCAATAGATGGTTGATTTGTCATAATTTGTGAAAAAATAAAATTACTCAAAATTAGAAAAATTGAAAAGACAATTTTCTTATTCATACATTATCTCCTTCAAAATTCCTTTTTTTGGTCCATTTTCAATAGGAGGTAAAATTCTTGTGTCTTTCCCAAATTTTTCAGGAAATTTTCCATCAGGGTCAATACCTAAAAGATAATAAATACTTCCGAGTAAATCCTTTGGATATACAGGTCTATCAATTACATTTTCCCCTTTTTCATCACTTGCACCAACAACACAACCTCCTTTAAAACCACCTCCAGCAACAAGAACTGAAAAACATTTTCCATAATGATTTCTTCCGCCATTCCATGGGGGTTCCCACTGAATTTTAGGAGTTCGTCCAAATTCTCCTGATACCCAGATAATAGTTGAATCAAGAAGTCCTCTGTCTGAAAGGTCTTTTATAAGAGAAGAAAGACCCATATCAAGTTCAGGAAGTTTGTTTCTCATCTGCTGGAAATGATTGCTATGTGTATCCCAGCCAGGATAATTTATTGTGACATAGACCACTCCTTTTTCAATTAATCTTCTTGCAACAAGACATGATTGTCCAAAAGTATTTCTTCCATACATATTCCTTATTTCTTCAGGTTCAGTTGAAAGGTCAAAAATTTTTGCCATTTCTCCTGATATTATTTCATATGCCTTTTCCCTGCATTTATCAAATTGATCAAATTCTTTAATCCATGGAATTAACTTACCAAGAGCATCAATGGAATATAAAAGTTCTTTCCTTGCATTTTTTCTTTCCTCACTCACTCCTTCAAGAACAATTCCTTCAACTGCAAATGGTGTTTTATTCGGATCTCCACCTGTTACAAATGGTTTATATTTAGGTCCAAGAAATCCACATTCTGAAAATCTACCCTGTGGTTTTGTCAAAATAATATATGGAGGAAGAATTCCTTTATATCCATAATCGTATCCTTTAAATAATGAAACAACCGCTCCAATAGAAGGATAAACAAGATTTTCTTCTGAAGAGTGGCCTGTTTGCATTAAATAAGCAGCAGTTTCATGGCCATTTATTCCATGTGTCATACTCCTTATTATTGAATATTTGTCAGCAATCTTAGCAAGATTTGGAAGAAGTTCATTTATTTCAATCCCTGGAACATTTGTTGGTATTGATTTAAATGGACCTGTATAGTCATAACCTGCATTTGGTTTAGGGTCAAATGTATCAATGTGTGAAGGTCCTCCCCATAACCATATCTGAATAACCGCTTTTGCTTTTGGTTTTATTTCAGATTGTAAATAGGAGGCATTCAGCAAAAAGAGAATAAGAATAATAAAAAATTTAAAAATGTGCTTCATTTTTTTTCCTCCTAATGCCTGTATAAAAATTCCTTACTATTTATTACAGCCCATACAATATCTTCAACTGCCTGATTGAATGATATACCAGGTTTTTGAAAATAATTTTCAATTAAATTTGTTTCAGATTCATTCGGATATCTTGATAGAAAAGAAAGATATATATCTTCTATTATTTTCTTTCTGTCTCCTTTTGTTTTTCTGATTAATTCCTTTATATAACTACTTGATTGAATTTTTCTGTGTAATTCTGAAGAATTTAAAAGATACCTTATCTGGGCATCATTTATTTTATTATTTCTTTCTGTTTCAAGCCCTGTATCCCTTGGAGGTCTTCCAAATAATTCAAGGAAAGGACCTGTTATACTTCCATCTGCAAGTAATACATTTCTCTGATTTGGTGGTATAAAAGTATAGGGTTCGGGTATCTGACTTACATATTCAATTCCACTGCCTGAAAATTTACATATTATATCAAGTAGTACCTCTGCTTCAAGACGTCTTGGTAAATAATAAGCAAAATATTTTTCATTTTCTGGATTTGTATCTCTTGGTATAAATGACTGCTGATAAACTCTTGAATTAAAGATAATCCTGTAAATATGTTTTAAATTATAATTTGATTTAATCAATTCTTTTTCAAGATAATTTAAAAGTTCCGGAATACAAGGAGGATTATCAGGTCTTATATCATCAGGTTCATGAATTATTCCTCTACCAAAAATCCATGACCAGATTCTGTTAACAATATTTTTTGAAAAATAAGGATTTTCAGGGGATATCAACCAATCAGCAAAGACAATTCTCGGGTCTTTATCAGGTGGAATTTTAACCTTTGTTCCATCAGGAAAAATTGTTTCAATTGCTTCTGAATTTTCTAAATTAAAATAAACAATTTCTTCTTTCCATTCAAGAGTTTTTTTATAAGAGACCTTTGAGAAGAACTTTATCATTCCTGTTTTTATATCTTCAGGTAAATTTTCAAATCTAAGTCCCATAAAAGTGAGAGCAACACAGGAAGCAATTGAATAGGGAGTTCTTGGCCCAACCGCTCTATAAAAATTTACAGGTGGCACACGAAAATTACTTCCACTTGAAGTTAAAAGTTCTCTAACAAATTCATCATATGGTTTATTTTCCATTAAGGAATTGAGTAGCCATTTATGGTATGCTTGAACTCCATTAGGCCAGAGATTTATTGGGAATTCTGCCTTTATTCTTAAGATATCAGACCATTTCATGGACCAGTATTCAGCAAATTCCCTTCTATCAAGTAATTTATCAATTAAAATTTTTCTTTTATCAGGATTTTTATCATTAAGAAAAGCAATAACTTCTTCAGGTTCAGGAAGTAATCCAATTGTATCAAGATAAATTCTTCTTATAAAAACTTCATCATTGCATGGGAACGCATGTTTTATATTTAATTTTTCCAGTTTTCCAAAAACATATCTATCTATTTCAGTTTCAGGAGTTGACCAGTTTTCTTTTTCGTACAAACTTAAAAAATTTTCACCACAAACAATTACTATTTGGAAAACTATCAATAAAATTATCTTTTTTATCTTTCTCATTTCATATATTTTGACTAAAAAAATTACAAAAAAGTTTATTTTTTAAAAATTGCCTTCAAATCCCTTCTCCCCCAACCCTTTTCCCAGCCCACCTTAGAGGTGGGAATTGGCATTTTTGAAAACTATTTTGAATGCTTCTTTTTTTCTTATAAGGTGAAAAGCATATTCTATTTCTTCAAAAGGTAAAACATGTGAATAAAAAAGATATGGTTTTAAAATATTCATCTGTGTGAGGTTGCAGATATAATTATGCGTTTTTGGTTCAGATGGTCCGGTTAAAATAAATTTCCCGCTTTTTTCATATTCATTAAATGGAGAGGGTTCCTCATAACTTGCGTATGGTGCAATTTTACCATTTTCTGAAAGAAGGTTTAATGTGCTTAAAACAAATTCTTTATTTGCTGTCGTGTCAATAATAAAATCAACTCCTTTCCCCTCTGTTATTTCTTTTACTTTTTCAATTTTCTCCTCATTTGTGTTTATTATATAATCAGCACCAATCTTTTTTATATAATTTAATGTTTTTAAATTTCTTCCCGCAACAATGACAGGATAACAACCAAACAATTTTGAAAAATAGACCATTCCCATTCCAACAGGCCCAGAACCAAGAATTAATAATGAACTGTCAAATTTACAACCTATGTTTAATAAAAAACTTGCTGTTTCTTTAAGTGTTATAAAAGTTGTTAAATCAATGGGTGAAATATTCAATTCAGATGGGATTTTCTGCTGGTAGATTGTGTATGGATTTATTTCTTTTTCTTTATTATCTTCTTTCATTGCTTTTACATCTGTTATTTTTCCATATTCTGCAAATCCACCTATTGCTGATGAGTATCCATTAAGTTTCTCTCCTGGATAAATACAGGTTGTTCTCAGAAAAATATCACCTTTTTCAATATATCTCACCTTTTTTCCTTTTTCTAAAACAATTCCAACACTTTCGTGCCCGAGAATAACAGGATAATTTTTACACCAGAACATCTTTCCATCTATTATTTTAAGGTCGGTTCCTGTACATGTAGCGCAGGCAAGTGTTTTACATAGACATTGATATTCATTTATTTCTGGCATTCCTACTTCTTCTATTTTAACTTTTCCTTTACCATCAGTTATTACTGCTTTCATTCTTCCTCCCTGTTTTAAAATCATTTTAAGACCTTTAAAAAATGTGTCAAATTAAAAAATTTGACTTTTTGAAAAGAATGATTTTAAATACTTCTCTAAATGGAGAATAAAGAAAGATTTTTGAAAGTAATGAATTATAAAGAAGTTGATAGAGTTCCTGTCTCTTTAGCAGGTCCATGGAATGATACAATTGAAAGATGGAAAAGAGAAGGATTTCCTGGAGGCGTTGATATCCATGAATTTCTGGATGTAAATGAGTTTGGTGTAAAGTTAAAAAATATAAGCGGTCAAACAGGTATCTATCCTCCATTTGAAGAAAAAATCATTCAGGAGGATGAAAAAATAAAAATATTTATTGATAGATATGGAAGAGTTGTTAAGGATTTTAAAGACCATACTTCAATGCCTCACTGGATTGAATTCCCTGTAAAAAATAAGGATGATTTAAAAAGAATAATTTATGAAAGATTTAATCCTGATAGAATTGAAGAAAGATATAATGAAGATTGGGTTGAAAATTTGAAAAAAATTAAAGATGAAAAGGATTATTTGGTTTTGATAGATGGTGGATGTTATTACTGGAATTTGAGGAGTTTAGCAGGAGTTGATGGAGCAAGTTATCTATTTTATGATGCACCGGAAATTGTTGATGAACTATTTGAAAGGATAAATTATTTTTGTATTGAAGGAATAAAGAGGGCAACCAAATATATAAAAATTGATATAATTGGATTTGGCGAGGATATTGCATTTAAAAATGGACCTTTAATTTCACCTATTATGTTTGAAAAATTTATTCTTCCAAGATATAAAAAAGTTATGGAAATAGCAAATTCTAAGGGTATATTTTTAACCTGGTATGATAGTGATGGTGATTTAAGAAAACTTTTACCATATTATTTTGAAGCAGGAATAAACTGTTTTTCTCCATGCGAGGTTGCTGCAGGTATGAGTTGTCCTGAATTGAGGAAAAAATTTGGTAAAAATTTGAGGATGATAGGAGGGATTGATAAAAGAGAGATAGCAAAAGGAAAAAAAGAGATAGATAGAGAAATTGAAAGGAATAGAAAACTGATTGAAGAAGGAGGTTATATTCCAGGGATTGACCACTCAGTTTCATCTGACATTTCTTTTAACAATTACAGATATTATATTGAAAAACTTATAAAGGTAACTGATTTAAGATAGGAGGAAAAAATGAAATTAAAATACAGACAGATTCATCTTGATTTTCATAACAGTCCTTTAATTTACAATATTGGAGAGAATTTTGAACCTGAGAAATTTGCAGAGATTATGAAGAAGGCAAATGTAAATTCAGTGACTTTTTTTGCAAAATGTCATCATGGTATGAGTTATTATAAAACAAAAGTTGGTAAAATGCATCCAGCACTAAAAAAAGATTTATTATCTCTTGCAGTTGAATATCTCCATAAAGAGGGCATTGATTGTATTGCATATATAAGTGTTGGATGGGATGAATATATTGCCTATGAAAATCCTGATTATATAGAGATTACACCTGAAGGGAAATTATCAACTTCATTTCTTGAGAGTAGATGGAAGAAAATATGTTTAAACAATAGAAAATACATTGAATATCTTCATAAACAGACAGAAGAAATTTTGAAAAATTATAATGTTGATGGAATATTTTTTGATATTGTTTTTCAGAATGAATGTGTTTGTAAAAGGTGTGTTTATGATATGATTGAAAAAGGACTTAATCCTGAAGTAAAAGAGGATAGAATAAAATTTAAAAAGATTGTTGAATATAATTTTTTGAAGGAGACATTTGAATTTGTAAAAAAGATAAGGCCTGATGTAAAAATATTTTTTAATAGTAGATTAAGAATTGGGATTGAAGAAGAGTTTGACTTTTATACACATTTTGAAATAGAATCCCTTCCAACTGGCGGATGGGGATATAACCATTTTCCAATAATGGCAAAATATTTTCAAACACAAAATAAGGATTTTCTTGGTATGACAGCAAGATTTCATCTATCATGGGCTGATTTTGGAGGAATAAAAAATAAAGAGGGACTTGAATATGAAATTTTTACAATTATTGCAAATGGAGGGAAATGCAGTATTGGAGACCAGATGAATCCTGATGGAACACTTGAAGAAGAAGTATATGATTTAATAGGAAGTGTTTATGGAAAGGTTAAAAAGATTGAAAATTATTATGAAAGAGTTAAACCATATGCTGAAATAGGTGTTTTGAGTTTTAAAGAACCTTCTGGAGAAAAATATGATGCTATTGAAGGAACTGCAAGAATTTTACTTGAGACACATAATCAGTTTCAGATTATAACAGAAGATAGTGATTTTAGAAAGTATAAACTTTTAATTCTTCCTGATTATTATCTTATTGATGAAAAATTAAAGAAAAAGATTGATGATTATCTGAAAGAAGGAGGAAAGATTATTTTAAGTTATGATAGTGGAATTTCTGAAAATGAGAATAAATTTGCTATTGATTTGCCTTTAAAATTTATAGAAAAGAGTAAGTTCATACCTGATTATTTTAAATTTATTGTTGATTTGCCTTATAAAAGTAAATATGTAATGTATAATCCTGGGAATATTGTTGAATGTGAAAAAGGGAAAGTGATTGCAAAAATTATAAAACCATATTTTAATAGAAACTGGAGACATTTTTCCTCACATTTTCAAACACCATATGAGAAAGAGACAGATTATCCTGCAATTATTCTTGGAAATAATTTTGCATATATCTGGGCACCTATTTTTTCAACATATATAAATTATGGATACTGGATTTACAGGGAAATTGTTGATTACCTGATTAAAAATTTGATTGAAAGGAAAGTTGAAGTCAAAAATTTACCTCCAAATGCCTATCTTTATTACTCAGAGGGTGAAAACTATGGAATTATTTCAATAATTTATTATCCACACCAGAGATTGAATAAAAGGATAGATGTAATTTATTCAGAAGGAATTGCTGAAAATTTAGAAGTCCTTTTGAATGATAAAAAGATTGAAAATATAGAAAAATTGTATGGAGAAGGTGAGGTTGAAATAGAAAAAAATAAAATAAAGGTAAAAAAAGTTAAGGGCTTTTCATCCATCCTTGTAAATTTCAAATAATTTTTATAAAGATTAAAAAGGAGTTTAATTGGTGGATTTGACAACGATTTCAAAAATACTTGACAAAAATAAAAAATAAGGTATTATATAATTGAGAGGATAAATAAAATGGCAAATATAAAAACGATTGCAAAACTTGTTGGTGTCTCTCCTTCAACAGTAAGCAGGGTTCTATCAGGAAAAAATAAGAGAAGAAATTCAAAAGCAGAGAAAATAATTGAAATAGCAGAGAAACTTGGATACAAAAAAAATTTACTTGCAAAAAGCATAAGGACAGGTAAGAGTTATACAATTGGAGTTATAATAAGTGATATTTCATTTTCTTTCTATCCTGAAATAATAAAGGGGATTGAAGATACATTACTTGAAAGAAATTATGCATTGATATTGAAAAATTCACTTGAAGATAGTGAAAGAGAAAAAAATGCAATTCATAATCTTGTTGAGAGACAGGTTGAAGGTATAATAATTTCTCCAATAACAGAGGATGTAAATGAAGAATATTTCTGGGAATTAAAGGAGAAAAAAATTCCTTTTGTAGTTATTGACAGATATTATCCATTTGTAAATTGTGATTTTGTTGGAGTTGATGATAGACATGGTGGATATATAGCAACTAAATATTTAATTGAACTCGGACATAAAAATATTGGAATGGTATCAGGGCCATTGAAAACATATACAGGGAAGGAGAGATTTGAGGGTTATAAAGATGCACTCTTAGAATTCGGAATAAAATTTAATCAGGAATATTTAGTAGAGGGAATATATGGAAATTATGAAGAAGTTTTGAAAGCAGGGAAAGAAAAGACAGAGGAGTTATTAAAAATAGCACCTGAAATAACAGCAATTTTTTATGGAACTGATATTCTTGCAATTGGTGGACTTGAATATTTAAAAGAAAAGGGTATAAAAGTCCCGGATGATATTTCAATAATTGGTTTTGCAGACCTTGTTGAATCAAAATTATGTGAACCAAAATTGACAACAGTGAGACAGCCAAAATATGAGATAGGAAAAATTTCTGCAGAATTGATATTGAAAAAAATAGAGAATAAAGAAAATTTGAATAATGATAAAAAAGAGAAAATATTTTTGAAAACTGAACTTGTTATAAGGGATTCTACTGCAAAACTTAAAAAAAGTAAAAAAGAAGTATATTTGATTAAAAAGGAGGTGTGAAATGAGAAGGAAAGGGTTTACATTAATAGAATTGCTTGTAGTTGTTGCTATAATTGCTATTCTTGCTGCTATGCTTTTACCTGCATTGAGTAAGGCAAGGGAAAAGGCAAGAAGGGCTTTATGTATGAATAATCTTAAGCAACTTTATCTTGCAATGAGAATGTATGCTGAAGATTATGATGGTTATTTCCCTGATAATAGATGCAATAATAATACCTATGGAGGAAGTAATCCTATATATGCAAGGGCAGCATTAAATAGATTAACAGGTATTCCTGGATATGGTGGAAATGTTAAATATGTTACAAATATGGGGCTTTTTATATGTCCAAGTCAGAGAGGAGATAAAAAAAGCACAGATAATATTTTAAGTGGTTCTTCAATTGGTGCATCTCCGGGTTATTCATTTGAATGTTCATATGCTGTTGTTTTTATGTCTGCATCTGTAGGTTATCCTTTAAGAATAGGACAGCCATCTGGATGGACACCTAATATTGGACCAAATTCTATTCCTTTTGAAAATTGTGCAGTTCTTGTTGATAAACAGGTTGTATCAAAATGTGAGAGTTTCTGGCCAAGATGGCTTGCTTCTGATAGTAATTCAAATGGTATTCCTGATGGACTTGAACTTACAGAGCAAAATAATCATAAGACCGAAGGAGTGAATATTGTTTATGGTTCAGGTGCTGCAAAATGGTCTCCTGCAAAAAGAGTTGGAAATATTTGGGCAATTGATATAAATGATATTCCAAATTTTTACAGTAGTTCAACAAATAGTTGTGTATGGCAACCATAAAAAGGAGGTGAAAAATGGAAAAAAGGGCTGGCTTTACATTGATAGAATTGCTTGTAGTAATTGCTATAATAGCCATTCTTGCAGCAATGCTTTTACCTGCTTTGAATAGAGCAAGGGAAATGGCAAGAATATCAACATGTTCAGCAAATTTAAAACAGATAGGTATTTTATGTGAAATGTATGCCAATGATTATGATGGATATTTGCCTCCCTTTGCTTTAACAGGTGATGGTGCTTATTTAAGAAATTATGCAGATTTGGGTGGAGGGAATTATGCTCCACAGGGTTTTGGAATACTTTATAATAATGGGTATACAAAAAATATATCAATCTTTTATTGTCCAAATGCTTTTCCTACAGGAGTTTATGGAGGGAAAAATGATAATGCAAACTGGAATATATGGGCATCCAATAGAGGACTTTGTGGTTATGTTTATTATGGAAATCCAAGACAGAATACTCCTTATGGTCCTCCAATGCCTTTAACGTCTGTTGGTTTTAAACCAAATGATATGATGGTATATGGAACAAAAAAGACACTTGTTTCAATAGGTTCACCTAACAAATGGACTTTTCCATCAGATGCTATTTATTGTTTTGATTTAGTTAGACCAATATGGGGTAGTGCACTGAGCACAAGTTGGACAAGTCATCCACCAGGAGGAAGGAAAAATACTCTTGGAGGTAATGTTCTTGCTGTTGATGGACATGTTGAGTGGTATCCTTTTCAATATACTGGAGAGGTTAATTGGGGTGGAGGTAAAATGGCTATTGGAAATAACTGGAGAGCGGTAGGATATTCTGACCTCTGCCCTTATAAAAATTTTAGATAAAACAAAAAAGGAGGAGATATGAGGAAGGTATTATTTTTTATTATGAGTTTTTTTGTTGTTTTTTCATTTTCTCAGCAGACAAATAATTATGTTTTAAGGGCTGTTCCTGCTCCAGGGAAAGTTTTAGTTGATGGTAAACTTGATGACTGGGATTTATCAGGAGAGATTTTAATGTGTTATGACATATCAACTTTACTTGATAAATATTCAGTCAGGGCAGCAGCAATGTATGATAAGGATTATTTTTATTTATCATTCAGATTTAAAGACAGGACTCCACTTATAAATTATATAGACCCAAATATAGAGCCAGGATGTGGATGGAAAGCAGATAGTATAGAATTGAGAATGAAAACAGATATAATATCACACTGGGAAACTTGGTATTTTACTGAAAGAAATCAGCCATGTGTCTGGGTTCATTATGGAATGTGGAATAAAAATGACCCTGATTATAGAGATTTACCTGATGCAATAAAAGAAGGAGTAAAAATAGCATTTTTAAAGGAAAAAGATGGATATGTAGAGGAAATAGCAATACCATGGAAATTGATGACAAGAAATGGCAAACCTCTTGGTCCAGGAGAAAAGATAAATCTTGGAATAATGGCAAACTGGGGTGCACCAAGCGGTAAAAACTGGCCTGAACATAGATATGTTGACCTTATAAATAAAGAGCATCCACAGAGGGAATTTTTCTGGTCAAATTCAAATGCCTGGGGAGAGGTAATTTTTGAAGCAAAAGGAAATTTGCCTCCATCTGAATCAATAAAACAACTTTCAGAAGTTGAGAAATATTTAATGACTTTATATTCAACAGAAGGACCTGTAAAAATTGAATATGAAATGCCATTTGATGGATATGCAACTCTTGTTATAGAGACAAAAGATGGGAAGAGAATAAGAAATTTAATAAGTAGTTATCCAAGAAAAAAGGGTAAAAATATTGACTTATGGGATGGTAAAGATGATAATGGAAATCTTGTTAAACCAGGTGAATATATAGTAAGGGGATTATATCATAAAGGTTTTGATATAATTTATCAATTTGCATATGGTAATCCTGGAGACCCTCACTGGCTAACAACAGATGATAAAGGAGGATGGCTTTCAAATCATGGTAATCCAATGGGTATATGTTCTGATGAAAAACAGATATATGTTTCTGCACCACTGTCAGAGGGTGCATGTGCAGTTATGGCTATTGATTATAATGGTAAAAAACAATGGGGTATTTCAAATATAAATGGAGGGATGCTTGCGGTTGATGATAAATATCTTTATATGTTATTGGGACCAGGAACAATTGGATGGGGAGGACCACCTGAAAAAGAGGTAGCAATAAGAAGAATAGATAAAAATACTGGAAGATATGCAACATGGTCTGACGGAAAGGATATGCATACAATATTTAAAGTTGATGAATATAAAGGAAAGACAAGGGAACCTTTTGGTAAAGTTTATGAAGGAAAAGCATTTGATGCTGACTGGTTAAATAGGGATACAATGGGATTAACATATTTTAAAAATAATCTTTATGCAACTTTATATTTTGAGAATAAAGTAATAGTGGTTGACCCGGTTGAAGGTAGGACAATAAAAGAGATAGATGTGGAAAAGCCATGTGGTATAACAAATGATGGAGAAAATATTTATCTGATAAGTGGAAAAAGAGTTTTAAGTTTGGATGAAAAAGGAAATATAGAAGAACTGGTAAGAACAGGACTTGATGCTCCAGTTGGTATAGCAGTTGATAAAAATGGAAATATATATGTTTCTGACCTTGGAAAGAGTATGTGTGTTAAAGTTTTTAATAAGAGTGGTAAATTGATAAGGACAATAGGTAAAGTTGGAGGAAGAAAAATAGATGGTAAATATGACCCTAATGGTATGTTCCTCCCTTGGTCAATAACAGTAGATAAGAATGATAGATTGTGGGTTATTGAGTCATGGACAAGTCCAAGAAGAATAAGTGTATGGGATATAAAGACAGGTAAATTTTTAAAAGAATTCTGTGGAACAACATATTATGCATCAGCAGGTGCACATATAAATAATTTAGATCCAACCCAGGGATTTGTTTTGAATAATATAGTTGAGATTGACTGGAAAAAAGGTCAGTGGAGAGTAACTGGAACACTGCCAACTTATCCAAGAACAAAAGAAGAATTGCTTAATTATCACGCAGGACATGGATTTAATGGTTATGAAAGAGTAATTAATTATAAAGGAAGAAAACTTTTAATACAGAGTGGAGGATTTGGTTTCGTTATAATGGAACTTTATAAAGATAGTGCAAAACCTCTTTCAGCATGTGGATATGGACTTGCACTTTTTGTTGGAGGCGAAAGAATGCATGATATAGTTTTAAAGAATCTTACAGGTGGAGATATGAAAAAACTTGAAGAACTTAAAAATAGATTTCCAAAAGCATTTAATGGAGGTAATTTATATGACTGGGCTAATGTTTTAAATCAACCGGGTATTAAATGTAATTTTATCTGGGTTGATATGAATGGAGATGGATACCAGCAGGAAAATGAATTTCAATTTTTCAGCAAAGAAGAAGTAGATGGAGCAAGATTGACAAGTGGATGGCAATTCCCTGTTGACCCGAATACACTTGATGCATATTGTTATGGTGGGAAGGATGGAAACCTTGCAATATGGAAGATACCATGCAAGGGATTTAATAAATATGGAGTACCTATCTATGATTATAAGGATATAAAAATAATTGCATCTGAAAAACCCATATATTTTGGTGATTCTTTTGGCTGGGCTGATAATAAAGGGAATATTCTTGTTGGTCAGCATCCATTGATGATGTTTTCTCCTGATGGTAAACTTTTATGGACATATCCAAACCCATGGCCAGGTGTTCATGGTTCTCATACAGCCCCTCAATCAAAACTTGGTAGAATAATAGGTCCATTATATGTTCTTGGTTCAGCAGATTTAGAAGGAGTTGGAGAAATTTTCTGTTTAAGTGGAAATCTTGGAGAAAGATATTTGATGACAACTGATGGATTATTTATAGGTAATTTATTTAAAGATTGTAGAGCAGCACCTGATTCATTACCGGATAAACCAGAAAGAGGGATGATTATAAATGATTGCACAGCAGGTGGAGAGCCATTTGGAGGTGGATTTTTCAAAAATCCATTGGATGGGAAGATATACCTTGAGGGACCTGTTGGAAGTTGCAGGGAAGCATCTTTAGTTGCTGAAATAAAGGGAATAGAGAATATTAAAAGATTTCCTGATATGAAAATTACATTTACAGAAGCACAATATAATGAGGCAGTTAAGTTGATAGAAAAGAAGGCAGAAGAAGAGAAAAAGGAAATAAAAATAAGTAAAGCGAATAAACCTTTTGGTTTTAACTGGCAAAAAGGATATTTTTCTGAATTCAGATTTGATGCAAAACATTCAGCAAGAGCAACCTGGACATACGATGATAAAAATCTATATGTTGCATTTGATGTAGTTGATGATACACCAATGATAAATAATGGAACTGACTGGATGACATTATTTAAAACAGGAGATGCTGTTGAATTTGATTTAAGAACAAAACCCGATGATGATAGTAAAAATGTTATACAGGGAGATATAAGAATACTTGTAAGTGTATTTGGAGAAAAACCAATAGCAGTTCTTTATAATTATAAGGTTCCAGGGACAGAAAAGCCAGTTGAATTTAAAATGACAGGAAAAACAGTTGTTGATGTGGTTAAAATTATAGAGAGTGCAAAAATAAATTTAACAAAAAGAGCAGATGGATATAGGATAGAATTTTCAATGCCTCTTTCAGAAATAAACTTTGCTCCAGAAAAAGGAAAAAGATATAAAGGTGATTTTGGAGTTGTTTATTCTGATAAAACAGGAAAGATAAATGAATTAAGAATGTACTGGTGTGATCCAACAGGAAGTATGGTAAATGATATAGGTCTTGAAGCAGGAATACAGCCAAGATTCTGGGGAAATTTTATAGTGGAGTAAATCTATGAAAAAATTTTTTGTGTTTCTGTTTTTTTTGATTTTAACAACCTCTTTATTTGCAGAAGATATAGGAGATGGAAGATGGCAGGGTTATGAGTATCCTTTATATAAAGGAAAAGAAAAAGTTAAAACAAATTATCTTATTCTTGATACAGGTGGTTCAGGAGGAGGATTCGGTCAGGGAGATGTCCACAGTCACCTGAATGATATTTATTTCTGGGATGAAAATACAGGAGTTAGTTGTGGATATGGAGGAGTATTTAGAACAGATGATGGTGGATTTACATGGAAAAGATTAAGAGAAAAGGGTAGTTGGTATTATATAGGGATGACAGGAAAAGATGAGATATGGTTACTTGAAGGATTTCACGGTCAGCCAAGAGCAAATCTCTATTTAAGTAAAGATGGAGGGAAAACATGGGAAAAGATTTTATCAGAGGAAAAACTTCATGGATGGGCTGATTTGTTTTGTTCAGGAGATATAATATGGGTAATAGGTGGAGATTTTTCTTCTTTTTACAGCAATGATAGAGGGAAAACATGGAAAGAAATAGGATTCTGGGGTTCACATAAAATTTCAATACCAGGAGATTATATGAGTTCAAATGATGGTGGATATACAGTTTATATACTTTGTGACCATAGAAGCAAGGAAACCCAAAAACCATATCTTAAAAAGAGTAAGGATGGAGGGAATACATGGGAAAATATTGAACTTCCAGAAGAATTTAACAATATGAAAAGTGCCCATAGATGGTCATTATTTTTTGTTGATAGTATGAAGGGATGGATAGGTCTTTCAGAAGGGAATATTGCATATACTGAAGATGGAGGAAAAACATGGGAATTGAGAAAAATTGAAGGATGTAATCAGGATGTTGTTGCTTTATGGTTTGATAAAATTGGAAGGGGATTTGCTGCTGTTGGTAACTGGGATATTAATCACTTAAAAGATGCTCTTTATATGACAGATGATGGTGGTAAGACATGGAGAAGTGTTTTAAGCGGTCAGAAACAGATAAATTCAATATTTGGATTTGGCCCTGATAAAATATGGGCTTGTGGAACTCAACCATCACTTATTCCAAATGACCTTATAGTTATTTTAAAGATTGTAAATGAAAAATGAAAAAAATTTGTTTTTTACTTTTATCTTTATTATGTGTTTTTTTGTTTTCTGAAGAAAAAGGGGTGAAATTTTTTTATAAGTTGCCCTATGAGAAGGGGAAAAAGGAATATTTTAGAGTTACAATTGCAATTGTTGATAAAGAAAATCCTTCCTGGATAATAAGCCAGCCAGTTGCAGGGAAACTGGTTGAAGTTAATGATGAGAATAAGGGAGAGTTTTTTGATATATGGGATGGACTTGATGATAATTTTATGCCTGTTCCTTCCGGAAAATATAAAATTAAAGGAATATATATGCCTGCTAAGGAGTGGAAGATACCCGGGACTGATAAATATGAATATCACACATTGATTCCCAGATATGTTGGAGGAGTTGGCGATAGTTTCTCTCCTAAAAAAAATGAAGATGAAAAATTGCCTTGGATAGTTGGTGCGGGTTTTGGTTATTTTAATTCTATTTATATTTCACAAGATGGAATTACTTCTCTCTATCATAATTATATTGAGAATGCAACAAATCCCTTCTTACTTGATTTAAATAGAGAGATCGGTTATGAACAGATAATAAAAAGTTTTGGTTCATGGGGTGCAGCAGGTGGATGGGCTACTGCAACTGATGGAGAGATTGTATGGTGTGTATGTGATAATGGAGGGATTCAATTTGTTTATAGAGCAGACTGGAAAAAATTTGGAAATGGTAAGGCAAGGTATAGAAATGATGTATATATTCCAAAAGGTGATGTTTATGATATTGCATGTTATAAGGATGAGAAAAAAAATATAAGATACCTTTATCTATCAGTTGAATTTAATCCTCCTAAAAAATTTTATTACAATCATAACTATAATAAAAACGCTACAGAAGGAAATTATTTATTAATAATTGATGGAGAAAAGGCAGATGAAATAGCAAAGATTGATATTCTTCATCCAAGAGAGATTAAATATTACAATGGAAAAATTTATTGTATGCATGTAAATGAAAAAGAAAATATGGAGATTTGTTCAATAGAATTAAAAGATGGTATTCCAGAAGGTAAATGGAATAAGTTTTTTGAAATAAAAGATATAAAAAATCCATCAAGTTTTGCAGTTGATGAGAAAGAAAATTTTTATATATGTGATATTGAGGCAAATAATGTTTATAAACTTTCATCTGGTGGAAAAATTTTGAAAAAATTTGGGAAAGATGAAAAACAAAAAGATGGAATATATGACCATTATATTTTCATGTCTCCTTCAAAGTTATTTCTCTGGAAAGATAAAAATGGAAAAGAAAGATTAGTTGTTATTGAAAAAGATGGGCCCTATAGAATAAGTGAATGGGATATAAATGGAAATTTGATAAGGGAATGGTTTTCTCCCCAATTTTCTGCTGATATTGGATATTGTGCTGACCCTGAGGAACCTGAATATATTTACTGCACTGTCTCTGAACCTTATAATGGATATGGACTTGTAAGATATAAAATAGATTATGAGACAGGGAAATGGAATGTTGATGCCTTCTGGCCAAATATATGTAATTACTACAATGAATTTCCTGGTGGAAATTTTAGACCGAAGATAATTCACTACAATAAAAATACATATCTCTGTTTTTCAAGAATTGTTCATAATAGATACGGGATTATAATTTACAGAAAAGATGGAAATAACTGGATTCCTTCTGCAGGATTAATTTCAAAAGGGACTGAAAATAAAAATGACCCATTGAAGGAAAGGTGGTTTAAAGAATTTTACTGGTGGAGTGATAAAAATGGTAATGGAAAACTTGAGGAAGAAGAATATATTAATAATCCTGCAAAATTACCTTCATTTCTTCATTACTGGGGAGAAACTTTCCTTGACGATTTGACATTGACCTGGTTTACAGAAGATGAAATTTGGGCAATTAAACCGAGAGAATTTGATAAATTTGGAAATCCTGTTTATAATGGTGATGACTGGAAAAAAATAATAGAAGACCCTGTATTAAAGGCAAGAAAAAAAGGAAACCCACCTTTACTTTTTGGTGGCAATGAATTATCAGATAAATTTCCCGGTGACTGGCAATCAGTTGATGGTTCATTTGAGGAAGGTTTTTATGTAAATGCAAGAGGAGGGAAAAGTTTTTCTGCAAATATAGGAACTCAATATAAAATTTCATATTATCAACCGGATGGAAAAGGAAATTATGTTTTAAAGTGGAGGGTTGGAAGATGTGTTTTTGCAACTGGCAGAAAAATTGCAAAATTAGGAGAAATTTATGGAACCATCTTTATAACAAAACCTGTTTATGGACTTTTAGGAGTTCATGATTCATGTGCTGGTTTATACCATGTTTTTACAAGTGAAGGGCTTTATGTGGATACTTTATTTGTTGATAGTTTTAAATATGGTTTTAATGGAGGGGTCTATTTCCTTGGAGGAGAGAATTTTTCAGGATATCATTACCTTAATAAGAAAAATGGAAAAGTTTATGTTGCAATGACTACAAATCAGCCATGTAAAATTTTTGAAATAGAAAACTGGAAGGAAGGAATAATAAAACCTCTTGAAATTGTAAATGATGAAATTGAAATAAGCGCCCCACAGATTTATTCTCCACCAGAAATGGCCTTAGAATTGAGAAAGGAATCAGGAAATTTTAAAATAGTTCAATTTTATCCCTCAAATCCCTCTTTTGATTTTTCAATGTCTGGATGGGAAGGAGGAACGAAGATTTTTTTTAAAGGAGATGAAAAAAATTATGTTGAAATTATTCCAAGATATAATAAAGAAAATATTTTTTTAAGAATCCATACAAGATTTTCAAAAAAATTTGAGTTAAAAGATATAAATCCAGTTGAAAGAATTTTTACACATGATAGACAGGCAGATACAGTAAGTTTTTATTTTCAATCAGACCCTGAAGCAAAAGGTAAAAATCCAGATGGAAGAGAAGGAGATGTAAGAATTATTTTTGGTGTATTTAGAGAAAATAATAAAGTAAGACCTGTTGCAGTTGGAGTTTATCCTAAATATTATGGAAAAGAAAATGCAAATCCAGTTTCATACATTTCTCCAGTCGGCAAGGTAAATTTTGAACATGCAGGAGAATTAAAGAATGTAGAAATGAAATATAAGATTGATGATGATGGAAATGGATTTATTATTCTGGCAAGAATACCTGTTGATGTTTTTAAAGATTCATTACCACCTGCAAAGAAAAGTAAACTGGAAAAATTTGGTTCTGAAATTAAAACCCTTGTAAATTTTGAAGCAACCTTTGGAGGTCATACAAAATTCTGGTGGGCAAATTCTGATGGTTCTGCAAGTATTGAAACATATGATGAACCTTCAGAAGCAAGATTTTATCCGGGCTCATGGACAATTGCTGAATTTATAAATATTTCACCACTTGTTATTAGAACATGGAATATTATCGGACCATTTGGGTTTTCAGGACTTGATAAAATTCCAGAACCTGAGAGTTATCAATCAAGAAGACAGATATGCTATACATTTTCAAATACAAAATATCCTCCTGAAGAAAAAATTGACCTTTCTGCTACATATAAGGGAGAGATTACAAATACAAGAAGAGGAGAAAAAGAAATTAAATGGCTAAATGTTGAACTTGAAGATAAAATTATTGATTTTAATAAGTTAATACCAAATGCTGAAAAGGAAAACGAAAGTGTTTATTATTGCCTCACCTATATTTATTCTCCAAAAGAGACATATTTAAAATTTATAATTGAGGATGGATATGGTCATCACGGAATAAGAGGATATCTTAATGATGAAAAATTACCTGTTAAAAAGGGAACAGAAAATCCATATGAATTGAAATATAGAATAGATACAGATAATCCTTTCAGAATAAACAAGGGATTGAATAGATTACTTTTAAGATACGACCATATATGGGGAGAAAAAAAATTATGTGTAAAAATTGATGGAAATGAGGAGGACTTATGGGAATTAAAAATTTCTGCTTTTCCAATGGAGCAATAATATTTTTATCTCTCTTTTTCCTGACAATATCTCTTGGTATGGAAGTTAATTTAAATTTACCGTACAAAAAAGATACTTCTCCTCCAGCAAAACCACATATATTTTTTTATTCCAGGGATTCAGATGATTTAATCTTCAAGGAGAAAAATGATATAAGAATATATTGTAAATGTGGTTATCGTTCAGTTTCACTTGACTGGACACTTTCAAAAAATCTTATTAAAAAGCCATTCATTCAGGGTAAAGGTAAATCACTTTTAGCAAATACATTTTTAATTGAGATTCCAGCAGAAAAATTGAAGCCGGGTTTTTATGATTTAAAAGTTTATATAGATGTAGGAGAAGAAAAGAAAGAAGAAGGAGTTTGCACATTTGGTTATGAGATTGAAAAAATAAATTATTTTTTGACAAAAGAAAATGATTTTGAAAAATTCTGGAAAGATGCTTTGAATGAAATCAATAAAATACCTTTAAGTCCGCAGGAAGTATTTATAAAAAAAATGAGTGATAAAGAGATAGATGAATACAATACAAAATATGCCTGCCTTCCTCCAAGATATGACCCTGAAGGGATAAAATATAATGAAGTTGAGGTTTATAAAGTAAGTTTTCAGAGTTTGGATAATTTAAGAGTTTATGGTTATCTTGCAAAACCTATAGGTAAAGGACCTTTTCCAGGAATGCTTGTTTTACCAGGTGCTGGATACAGACCAGAGCCAATGCCGGTTGAGCATGCAAGACATGGTTTTGTTGCTCTTGATATACAGGTTCATAATCAAGATGTTGACCTTCCTAAATATGAAGTTCCTGAATGGGAAAAAGTAAAGGCAGATTTTAATAACCCGAAAACAAATAATTTTTACAGAATATACTTAAATTGTGTTCAGGCGCTTAATTACCTTTATTCAAGAGAAGATGTTGATAAAGATAAAATAGTCGCTGTTGGAGGAAGTCAGGGAGGTCGTCTATCAGTTGTTATTGCAGGTCTTGATAAAAGGATAAAGGCAATTGTTCCTGCAATCCCTCATGGAGCAAATTTGCCATATATTAAACTTGTCAATTATGCAAATTCAAAAAATATTGATGGAATGGATGAAGCACTTTTTGAATATAAAAGAAGTGAAGAAGATAAATTTAATTCATATTTTGACCCTATGAATTTTGCTCCTATGATTAAATGTCCAGTTTTAATGAATACAGGTTTAATTGATAGTGTTTCTCCACCTTCCTGCACATATGCAATTTATAAATTTCTTGGAACAAAAAATAAAGAGATAATTTTCTTACCAAATCTTGGGCATGACTGGTCACCAGAATTTGATAGATATGCATGGAAATTCCTTGAGAAAGTTTTAAAAAACACAGGAAAATGAAAAAAGTTCTTTTGTTTTTCTTTTTACAATTTTGTATTTTCGCAGAAATAAAAATAATTCCAACTAAAAACTATTTCTGGACAGATGAAGATGTAGTTTTTAAAGTTTATAATTATGAAAAGGATGAAATTTTATACAGGGTAAAAGTAATTAATGAGGATGGATGGGGAAAAGTTGAAGAAGGGAAAGTCAAAATAAAAGATAATGAAATCAGGATTAAGCCAATTGATGAAGGAATAAATATTTTTGAATTTCCAGAAAAGGAAGTAAGGATTTTAGCAATTAAGCCACCTGATAAAATAAATATAAAAGAAATAAAAAAAACACTTCCAAATACATGGAAAAAACTTATAAGTGGTAAAGAATATAAAATTCTTGCAATGGGAGATTCTGTCACTCAAACACTTTCCTCTTACGGAGGTTACGAAAAAATTCTTGCAATGTATCTTGAAAGGGCAACAGGAAATAAAAATATAAAAACAATAAATAAGGGTTATCCAGGAAGAAGTGTTGATGCTGCTGTTAGATTTTTTAAAGAGGATGTCATTGAGACAGAACCAGACCTTTCACTTTTAATGTATGGTTTAAATGACGAAGCATGTGGATATTCAATCTGTGCATATATTGAAAGTTATGAATATATAGGGAAAAGGATAAAAAACCAGTTAAATTCAGATATTATTTTTCTCCAGCCAACACCACATATAGAAATTGATTTTGAAAATTTAGAAAATTCAAATCCACCAAATTTCATATTCAGAACAATTGTATTTGCAGATTCAATTAAACAACTTGGACAAAAATTAAATATTCCTGTTGCTGAAACATTTCATTATATCTGGGGTAAAGGAGGTAAATCATTAATTGAATCTGCAAGGAATATGATGGCTTTTTATCCTGTTTCTTATAGATTACCTTTTTCTTCTTTGATTGAAAAAGAAGGGAATGGAGATAAAATTCATCCAAATGTGATTGGACATTTAAAAATGGCAAAAGCAATATATGATTTAATAAATGGAAAGGAAAACATATATCCACTAAAATTTGAAGGGAAGTGTTTCTGGAATGAGAATAAACTTAAAAGTTCTGTTTATGCAATAAATAAGTCAGATAAAGAAATTAAAGGCACACTTTTTGTTTATCCACCTTATTATAAAATGAAAATTGAAGGCAACTTAGAAATTAAATATTCATTAAAACCAGGAGAAAAATTGAATTTTGAAGTTATATGGAAGGAAATTTTAAAGCCCGAGGATTTGCTTGATGAACCATATATAAGATATTTTGAGTCAAACAAACTTTATCTTGTTATTGTTGATTTTTCTGAAAATTTAAGTCATGTTTATACAGTTTCTCTTCCATTTTATCCTGATATTCATTTTGTAAAAGAAAGGATGGAATCTTATGGAGATGTTAATTTGAAAATTTATGTTGATGGTAAATTTGAAAATTATAAATTTAAAATAGATGAAAATAAAGATTCAGGCAGAATAAGGATTATAAAAAAGATAAAAGATGGATTTGCAATTGGAGAACTTGTTTTTGTAAGATATGGGATGTGTTTAAAAGGAGAGGCAAATATAGATGGAAAAATTGAAGAATGGAATGAAAATAAATGGATAAATGTTGGAGAGAAATTTCAGGTTGGATGGCCTGAATATGTTGATTACAGAAACAATATAGATGAATGTTATACAAACTGGGCTTTTAAAAGTGGTGATAGAGGATTATATATTGCAATAAAAGCAAAAGGTAAAATTACAGGTGATTCATTTACAATATTTTTTGATTCAAGAAATCCTGATGAATTTGGTAAAGTTGGCAGATATTACTGGGCAAATGGAAAAATTGAACAGGGTGGAAAGGTTTATTTATCAAAGGGAGAGACAACAAAAAATGAAGTAGAAATGAAAGGTGTATGGAAAGAAGAAGGAGATAGAACTAATATTGAAATTTTTATACCATATAATCTTTTTGAAAAAGAAAAATTCCCTGAAAGTAAAGAACTTGCTATTTCTATATGGTGGAGGCACATCTCAGAAAAAAATAAAATAACAAATATTTACTGGTCAGAAGTTGGTCATCCCTGGAATCCAAGGTGGTATGGAGTTATAAAACTTATTGATAATCCAGTAGAAAAATTACCTTATATGGTGAGGATGAGATGAAGAAAAATTTTCCATTTAAAGCGTTTCTATGGGGAATTCTCTTTGTTGTATTTATTTCCTATGTTGACCCTGTATTTTTAAATGGATTAACTGCTGATTTTGTTGGTGGATTTGCAATTTTATGTTTATTCTTCATAATAATTTTTTTAAATCCTTTTTTAAATTTAATAAGGAAAAATTTTTCTCTCAGTCAATCTGAAATTCTACTTATTTTTATAATGTGTTTAACTGCCTGTGTTATTCCTTCATGGGGATTGATGGCAAATTTAATACCAATAATAAGTGGATTTAAATATTATGCCTCTCCAGAAAATAGATGGGAAGAGTTTGTAATTCCAAATATAAGAAAATTTCTCATTCCACAGGATATAAATAAGATAAGAATGTTTTTTGAAGGTGTTCCTAAAAATTATAAATTTCCTTATTCAGAATGGTTTTTACCCCTTTCTTTCTGGTTTTTATTTTATATTATTCTCTCATTCTTTTTTATCTGTATAGCAGTAATTTTAAGAAAGCAATGGGTTGAAAAAGAGAAACTTATTTTCCCTGTTGCACTTTTGCCGGTTGAAATCACAAAATATAGAGAGAATGAAAAAATACCATCCCTTTTAAAGAATCAATTTTTCTGGATTGGTTTTTCAATTCCATTTCTCTACTCTATGATTGTTATTTTAAGGTCCTTTTTTCCTTCAATTCCTAATATTATATTATGGAAATCAATTCCTGTATTCAGAAGAACTACAAATATTCTGTTTGTTTTATCATGGCCAATTTTTGGTTTTTCATATTTTGTAAATTTAAATGTTTTATTTTCATTATGGTTTTTACATTTATTATCAAAAATCCAGACAGGTTATCTCAATATAACTGGATATTCTTTGCCAGGACATACAGAATGTTTTGATGGTTCATCAGCAGTAACAACATATCAGGGAGCAGGAGCGGTTATTATATTTTTCATTTTTTTAATCTGGCAGGCAAGAAGACATTTAAAGGATATTTTTAGAAAAGCGGTTTATAATTCAAAGGAAATAGATGATAGTGAAGAAATTTTATCTTACAGAATATGCTTTTTTGGTTTTTTGATTTCTTTTATTTTACTTATATTTTTCTTTTTCCTTATGGGAATGCCTTTTTTTGTTTCAATTGTTTTTCTTTTTTATACTCTTGCTACATTTGTTGCTTTAAATAGATTGATATGTCAGGCAGGCCTTGGATTTGCTCGTTCACAATGTCCTCCTGAAAGTTTTACTGCCTATATTTTACCACCTGATTTAGTTGGAAGTTCTGGTTATGCAGGTATTGGTATTCAGTATCCATGGGCAGGAGATATAAGAACAACAATTTTAACATCAACCCAGAATTCTTTGAAAATTAAAGAAAATACAGATATTTATCCAAGATATATTTTTTTATCCATTCTTGTCTCAATAATAATTTCCTATTTTGTTTCTGCATATTCACATTTGACAAATGGATTTAAAATAGGTGCATTGAATAAACATCCATGGTTTTTCCAGTTTTTCCCACAGGTTACAGGTAATTTTATACTTGATAAAATAAAAAATCCTCTCACAAAAGAAATAATTTATTCAAGATATTTATTCACTGGAATTGGAGCAGGGATTATGGCATTTTTAATATTTATGACAACTAAATTTTTATGGTGGCCAATTCATTATATAGGTTATCCTTTTTGTGATAGTTTACCAATAGAGAGGGGATGGTTTTCAATATTTCTTGCATATATTATAAAATTACTTGTTCTTAAATATGGTGGAATTCATATATATAGAAAATTTCAGCCATTTTTTTATGGTATAATAGTAGGAGCGGTTGCTGGATGTGGTGCTGGAATGATTATAGCAGTGGCAACACACAATATAGGCCAGGTAGGTGTATTTTTTGGAATTTAAAAGGGAGAGAAAATGAAACTTGTATTTATTGGTGGAGGTGCTCACAGGCATCTTGGAATTATAAGATCTATACTTGATGATGAAAAAATATCTTCTGAAATTGAAATCTGTTTGTATGATATTGATAAGGAAAGAGCAAAAGGTATGGCAGAACTTGTAAAAAAAACACCTGAATATAAAAAATCAAATTGTAAAATTTTATGGGATGGAAAACTTGAAGAATTTCTTGAAGGTTCAGATTTTGTCTCAACTGTATTTATGCCTGGAACAAGATTATCTTTTATCCTCGGTAATGAAGTATCCCTTGACCATGGTTTTCTTGGTTCAGATAATATTTCTTTTAATGGTGCTTTCCTTGCTTTAAAAGGGGGTCCTGTAATTCTTGATATAGCAAAAAAGATGGAAAAATACAGCCCTAATGCAATTTTAGCAAATTTTGTCAATCCTGTTTCTGTAATAAGTGCTTTAATAAATAATTATACGAAAATAAAATGTCTTGGTATATGTGCAGGTTACAAAAATCATATGTGGGATTTAAACAGGATAATATTTGGTAAAGATGAAGAGAATCCTGATTTTGATGTGGATGTTTGTGGTGTAAATCATTTTAGTTTTATTTTAAGAGGTAATTATAAAGGAACTGATTTATTTGATATTTTGAATACAAGGATTTATAGGAAAAACTGGAAACCACCTGAATTAAGTCATATATGGTCAGATATAACAAGAAAAGTCATTAAAAAAGGGCTTTATAGAGTTGTTGATATATATAAAAAATTTGGTGTTTTGATATTTTCTACAGAAGGAGATGGAATAAGTCACCTTTTTTATGAAGAGGCACTAAATGAGGCATTGAAAAATAAAAAAAGAAAGAAAAAAAATCAGATAAAAAAAGAAATTAAAATGTGGGAAAAATTAAGGAAAGAAGAAGATGAAAAGTTTTTTTCTTTTGCAAATAAAGAACTTGATGAAAATTTCTGGAAAGATGGATGGAAGAAAACAGGAAATTTGAATTTTAAAAAGGATGAAAACAGTATTTTTGTGAAAATTATAAAAGGATTAAGTGGCAGGAGAGAAAAAATAGTTGTAAGTCAGTTAAATAAAGAGGCAGTCAAAAAATTTCCTGAAAGATTTGTTCTTGAATATTCTCAGATAATTGAAGGAAAAGATATAAGGCCAGTTGAAAATTTGTTTATTCCAGAAAATATGTATGGCTTAATTTCTTCAATTTCTCTTCATCAGACACTTCTTGCAGATGCAATTTATAAAGAAGACCCTAAAATTTTATACAATGCCTTATTTTCCTATCCTGTAAAGCAAACATCTAAGGAAGCAAAAAAACTCTGGAAAGAACTTCTTGAGATAAATAAAGATGAAATTCCTTCTGTTTTTCAAAATTTAAAATTTTATTTAAGTTGATATTCGGGTAAATGTTATAATAAAAAGAAAAGGGGGAAATATGAGAGATTTGTTGTTTAATTTATGTAGAATAAAAAATGCAAAAACAAAAAGAATATCAAGTTATGATGTAGAAGGAAGAAACAGGGATGCCTGGAGAATAGAACCAGGAGAAACAAAAATAATTGCAGAAATTGATGGACCAGGATGTATAACTCATATATGGATGACACAGGGAGGACCGTTATTTTTATACAGAGAGGTAATTTTAAAGTTTTACTGGGATGGAGAAGAAAATCCAAGTATCCTTGTTCCTCTTGGTGATTTTTTCTGTCTTGGGCATTCTCTTGTTAACTCTTTCTGCTCACTTCCTTTTACTGCATCAACTTCAAATCCTTATAAATTTGGTGCTGGATGTGCCTTAAACTGTTATCTACCAATGCCATTCAGAAAACATGTAAAAATAGAAATAATAAATGAAGGTAAAGCACCCTATAATCAATATTTTTACATTGACTATGAAATTTATGATGAAAAGTTACCCGATGATGTTGCTTATCTTCATTCAATGTGGAGAAGAGAAAATCCAACTCCTGGCTGGGCTCCAGAAATTCCTGTAAATACACCTGAGGCAGATATAGTAAATAAGGAGGAAATAGCATACAAAAATAATTATTTAATTCTTGAAGCAGAAGGAGTTGGTCATTATATTGGCTGTAATATTTCAGTTACAAATTTTCATGGAACATGGTGGGGAGAAGGAGATGATATGATATGGGTTGATGGCTATAAATGGCCTCCAGACCTTCATGGAACCGGAAGTGAGGATTATTTCAATCAGGCCTGGGGTATGCAGAATAATGCTTTTCTATTTAATGGTTCATCAATTTTTGAAGGTTTTTCAGTTTTTGGACATAATTTATATGATGGGAGAATGCAAGGAGGATACCAGACATCATATATTTTTCACTTAACAAATCCAGTTCATTTCAAAAAATCAATTAAAGTTACAATAGAGCATGGACATGGAAACCATACTGCAAATGATTATTCTTCAACTGCTTACTGGTATCAGATTGAGCCACATAAAAAATTTGATATTCTCCCTGTTGAAAAGAGATACCCTGTTATGCTTTCTTTTATCAATCCAGAATCATTACAAACAGAAAAAAGAGATATAATATTAACAGAAGAAATGAAGAAAAGGAAGATGAAATGAAAATAATAGATATACATACCCATGCCTTTCCTGATAATGTTGCGGAAAAAGCCATTCCTTTACTTGAAGAAGAAGGAAAAATAAAAGCAAAACTTGATGGTAAAATATCTTCTTTAATATCTTCAATGGATAAGTATGGAATAGAAAAAAGTGTTATATGTTCAATCGCAACAAAAATTTCCCAGTATAATTCAATATTAAAATGGTCAAAAGAGATAAGTTCAGAAAGAATTATTCCTTTCCCTTCTTTTCATCAGGATGACCCGCTTGTTTTTGAGAGGATAAAGGAGATAAAGAAAGAAGGATTTAAAGGAATAAAACTCCATCCATATTACCAAAAATTTATAGTTGATGAAGAAAAAATGATGAAAATTTATGAGAAAATCTGTGAAGAAAATTTAATTCTTGTTCTCCATACTGGTTTTGATTTTGCCTTTGAAAGGATAAGGATTGCAGACCCTGAAAAAATAATGAATGTAAAGAAAACATTTCATAAATTAAAACTTATTACAACACATCTTGGAGCATGGGAGGACTGGGACAATGTTGAAAAATTTATGATAGGAAAGGAGATTTATATGGAAATTTCCTTTTCCCTTGAATTTCTTGAAAAAGAAAGGGCAAGAAGAATAATCTTATCTCATCCACCTGATTTTATTTTATTTGGAACTGATTCTCCATGGACAGACCAGGGTGAGACATTGAATTTATTAAGACAACTTCAACTTCCATCAGAGATTGAGGAAAAAATTTTATATTTGAATGCAGAAAGAATTCTTTTTCAAACTTCATAAGGAGGTGGTTAAATGAAAGCAGCATTTTTAACAAAACCATACTGTATAGATTTAAGGGAAATTGAAAAACCGGAGATAAAAAACGATGATGAAGTTCTTGTGAGAATTAAAAGTGTTGGTGTTTGCGGTTCAGATATACATTATTATAAAGAGGGGAGAATTGGAGAATTTATTGTAAAAGAACCATTGATTTTAGGTCATGAAAGTTCAGGAATTGTTGAAGAAGTAGGTAAGGATGTAAAAAATTTAAAAGTTGGAGATAGGGTTGCAATAGAACCAGGAATTCCATGCAGAAAATGTGATTACTGTAAAGAAGGAAGATATAATCTCTGTCCCGATGTTAAATTTTTTGCAACACCTCCTTTTAATGGAACATTTTGTGAATATATAGTCCATCCATCTGATTTTTTGTATAAATTACCTGAAAATATATCTTTTGATGAAGCAACTTTAATTGAGCCATTTTCTGTTGGAATTCATGCATGTAATTTAATAAATTTAAGACCGGGAGAAAAAGTAATTGTATCAGGACTTGGACCTGTTGGACTTCTTGCTTTACTTTCAGCAAAAATTTATGGTGGGATAGTTTATGGAATTGAAAGGATTGAAAAAAGAATTGAATTTGCAAGAAATTTTGGTGCTGAATATGTTTTTGATACAAAAAAAATAGAAATAAAAGAAATAAAAAATAAATTACCTGAAAAAGTTGATGTTGTTTTAGAATGTTCAGGAAATCCCGGTTTAATGGAGGAAACTGTTTACTGGGTAAAAAGAGGTGGAAGAATTGTTTTTATAGGGATGGGAACTGACTTTATAAATTTCAATATTTCAAAAATAACAATTGATGAGATAAAAATTTCAGGTATTTTCAGATATGCAAACACATATAAAAAAGCAATTGAAATAATTACCAGAAATAAAATTGATTTTAAAAATTTGATAAGTAAAAAATTTTCTCTTGATGATGTAAAAGAAGCACTTGAATATTCTGGTAAAAATTTAGATTGTATAAAAGTAATAGTTAATCCTTAAATTATGAATTCTTCTTCTCTTAGTGAATAACCTCTTATGTGTCCATTAGGGGCATCATCAACAATATAATTGACAATATAAATTTCTCCATCTGGAAATTGAACCCAGCCAGAATAACCTGTATCTGAAAATTTACTTCTATCATAATCTATTGGTTTAATTCTTGTATGTGCTTGATTCCTTTCTTTAGCAAGTGCAGATTCAATATCTATTAGTGTTGCAAAAAAATTTTGTGTCCACCATCCAAGCCATCCTTTTCCTCCCTGACAGAATCTATGAGTTATCAGAATATAACCACTTTTTAATAATCCAGATACAGGTCTATGACATCCGGGAATTGGAAAAGGATATACTCCTTCCCATGTTTCACCATTATCATATGAAATTGATTTGAAACAATCAAGCCCTCGGAAACTATTTTCCCTCATAAAAGCAATAAGTTCGCCATCAGGTAATTGGAGAATGCTTGCTTCGCATAAATTAAGTCCTTCTTTTGAACCACATGTTATTGGACCTATCCATTTTTTACCTTTATCATCAGAAATATAAACCATCTGTTCAAGAAAATTTTTCTCATTATATTTCTGGGAAGCGATAATCCATCTACCATTTTTAAGTTCCTTCAATTTGTCGGGAACAAAACCAGGAATAGGCAATTCAATCTTTTCACTCCATTTTTTACCTTCATCATCACTATACCACATATAAAGTTTTCTTAATTTTATATCTTTTTCACCTGCTCCTTTATCACAGATTATAACAACTCTTCCATCATTTAAAAGAGAAATCCTCGGGCAATTCCAACCTGAATCAACTTCTGAAAGAGGAAATTTTTTTGACCATGTTCTTCCACGGTCAGAACTTACTGTATAAACAACTCTTGAATAACTTCTGTCTGCGTGATGTTTACATTCAAGAAATACACATATAAGTTTTCCTGAAGGAAGAAGGATTATGTCAGGAAATGCCTCATAAATACTATCATCTCTACTTACAATAAATTTTTCCATTTTCTCCTCCGTTTTTTAAAATTTATTTTACTTTTTTATTTGTGAAATTGAAAGAGCGAGAAAATTGAGGTAAAATAAATATCTAAAAAAAGGGGATAGAAATGGTGAATGCATCTGAACTGAGAGAAGGAATAATAATAAAAAGGGAAGAGAAATTATATAAGGTTATTGAAGCAGAAACAAAAGCAAGAACTGCTCAATTTGCAAGTTATACACATCTTAAAATTCAAGATTTAAAAACAGGACATATTCACGATTTAAGATTATCCCCTGATGAAAAGGTTGAAAATGTTGATATTGAAGAAGTAGAAATGGAGTACAGTTATACAGATGGAGATAATTTTTACTTTATAAATCCGGAAACATTTGAGATTGTTGAACTTCCATTTTATACAATTGGAGAATTCAAAAAATATATGAAGGAAGGAGTTAAATTAAAAATTCAGATTTATGAAGGGACTCCTGTAAGTGTTGTAATTCCTGAATATGTTGATTTAAAGGTTATAACAACAGGGGAGGGGATAAAAGGAGGAACTGATAGCACATGGAAAAGCGCGACTCTTGAAAATGGAATAGAAATACTTGTGCCTCAGTTTATAAAAGAAGGAGATATTGTTCGGGTTTCAACAAAAACAGGTCATTATATAGAAAGAGTCCATAAATAAATTAAATTGTAGTATAATTAAAGGAAATTTTTAAAAAGGAGGCAGAATGAGTAAATGTGTGAATTTAGAGAGAAATTTAAAGAATTGTGGTTGTTCCTATAAAAGTTGTTCAAAAAGAGGTGTTTGCTGTGAATGTTTAAGTTCGCACTGGTCAAGAAAAGAATTGCCAGGATGCCTTTTTCCACCTGAAGCAGAGAAAACATATAATAGGTCACTTGAATATTTTATAAAGGTCTGGAGCGAAAAACTTAACTTAAAATAGAAAAAATTCATAAAGGGGGTATTTGAAAATGAAAAATGTTTATTTTCTTCCTTTTGAAAAAATAGATAAACTTGATGAATTTTTAAATAAATTTGATTTTTTAAAAAATTTTAAAGAAAAGGATAAGGTGGGTCTTAAAATTCATTTTGGAAATTCCCATCATAAAAATCAGGTTCCTCCTGAATTTGTTTTACCTGTTGTTAATAAAATGAAAGAAAAAAATATATTTGGCATTTTAACAGATACAAATGTTTTATATAGAGGAGAAAGGGATGATACTTTTTCTCACTTTGAAGTAATTTATAAAAATGGTTATGATAAACTCGGAATTCCTATTTTAATTGCAGGTGGTTTTGATGGTGATTATGAATTTGAAATAGACATAAATGGTAAACACTTTAAAAAACTTTATTTTGCAAAAGAATATGAAAAATTTGATGGTATGATTGCTATAACACATTTTAAGGGACATATGCTTTCAGGAATAGGAGGAACAATTAAGAATATGGGTATGGGCTGTGCTTCAAGAATGGGAAAGTTTGCAATGCATTCAAATGTATCTCCTGTTATAAATATTTCTGCCTGCACAGGATGTGGAAAATGTGTCAATGAGTGTCCATTCGGTGCTATTAGTTTAAAAGATAAAAAAAGTTATATTGATAAAGAAAAATGTAAAGGATGTGCGTGGTGTGTTCATATTTGTCCTTTTGGCGCAATAAATATTCCATGGTCAAGCGTAAGTCCTGGAGAATTTCAGGAAAGAATTGTTGAATATGCTTACGGGATAATAAAATTTTATAAAGGGAAATTTTTTGCCATAAACTTTTTAATAAATATAGCAGGTGATTGTGATTGCTGTTCAAATCCAGGAGAGTTATTATCAAAAGACATAGGAGTTTGTATTTCTGAAGACCCGGTTGCAGTTGATAAATGCTCTGCTGATTTAATAAGGGAAATAAATGGTAAGGATGTATTTCTTGAGATTAAACCAAAAATTGACTATACCACCCAGTTTGAATATGCAGAAAAAATTGGACTTGGTTCAACAAAATATAAAATAATTCTTTTTTAAAATTCCTTTCAATATAATGAAAAAATATGACATTATCGTAATTGGCGGAGGACATGCTGGCATTGAAAGTACAATGGTTTGTAAGAAGATGGGGATGGATGTTCTACTTATAACTTTTGAAAAAGAAAAAATTGGTTATATGTCCTGTAATCCTGCTATTGGAGGAGTTGGTAAAGGGCAGATAGTTAAAGAAATTGATGCTCTTGGTGGTGAAATGGCAAAGGCGACTGATAAAACTGGAATTCAATTCAGGACTTTAAATATTTCAAAGGGTCCTGCTGTATGGTCAAGCAGAGCACAGGTTGACAGGAAAAAATATAATGAATATATGAGAAAACTTGTTGAGGAGAATGTAGAGATTTTTGAAGGAGAGGTTACAGATATTATTGTTAAAGATAGAAAAGTTTGTGGAGTTGAAGTAAATGGAGAAGAGTTTATTTTTGCAAGATGTGTAATTCTTGCTCCAGGGACTTTTCTTAACGGAACAATATATATAGGACTTGAGAGTTTTCCTGCAGGTAGGATAGAAGAAAAAAAGGTAAGTAAAAAATTGTCTGATAAACTTAAAGAAATTGGATTTGAAATTCTAAGATTTAAAACAGGAACATGTGCCCGTCTGGATGGAGATACAATTAATTTTACATCCTTAACCCCTCAATATGGCGATGAAATAATAAGACCATTTTCTTTTTCAACTGAGAAAATAGAGATTGAACAGGTTCCATGTTATATAACTTATACAAATGATAAAACTCATTTTATTATAAAAAAAAACCTTGATAGAAGTCCTTTATTTACAGGGAAAATAAAGGGCACAGGTGTAAGATATTGTCCTTCAATTGAGGATAAAGTTGTAAAATTTCCTCACCATCAAAGGCATCATATATTTTTAGAACCTGAAGGAAAAGATGTTAATATTTATTACCCAAATGGAATTTCAACAAGTTTGCCAATTGATGTTCAGGATGAATTCATTCATACAATAAAAGGTCTTGAAAATGCTAAAATTTTAAGATATGGTTATGGAATTGAACATGATGTTGTAAATCCACTTAATATCTATCCAACACTTGAAACAAAACTCATTGAAAATTTCTTTTTAGCAGGTCAGATAAATGGAACAACCGGTTATGAAGAGGCAGCGGGTCAGGGTTTAATAGCAGGTATTAATTCAAGTTTAAAAATTAAAAACCAGCCACCTTTAATTCTTGACAGGACAACAAGTTACATAGGAGTTTTGATAGATGATTTAACTACAAAAGGGACAAATGAACCTTACAGAATGTTTACTTCAAGAGTTGAATATAGATTAATGATAAGGGAAGATAATGCTGATATTAGATTGAGGGAAATTGGTTATAAAATTGGGATTGTGAGTAAAGAGGAATGGGAAAGGACAAAAGAAAAAATTGAAAGTATTAAAAAGATTAAAGAAATACTGAAGAGCAAAAAAATTAATGTTAGTGGCAAAAGTTTATCTCTTTTTGAATATATAAGAAGACCTGGCGTTAAACTTAAAGATTTTATAAAGGACTTTAAAGAAGATGCTATTTTTACAGCAGAAGTTGAAATAAAATATGCTCCTTATATTGAAAGAAATTTAAAAGAAATAGAAGAGTTTAAAAATCTTGAAATGATAAAAATTCCATCAGATATTGATTATGACAAAATTCCTGGACTTTCTCTTGAAATAAAAGAAAAACTTTCAAAATTTAAACCTTTAAATCTTGGTCAGGCAAGTAGGATTTCAGGAATAACACCATCTGCAATTTCAATTCTTATGGTTTACCTAAAAAAAATTTCTTGAAATTTGAAAATCAGTTGTATAATATAAAATATAAATGAGCAAAAACGAGATACTTAAAAAAATAAAAAAAATAGTTAAATTGATAAATGACAAAAAAGGAGAAGATGTAATAGTTCTTGACTTAAAAAATCTTACCTGGATAACAGATTATTTTATAATTACTTCCGGAGATTCCTTAATTCAGACAAAAGCAATAGCAGAAAACATTCTTGAAAATTTTAAAGAAATACCTGTTTCCATTGAAGGAATAGAGGATGGTAGATGGATACTTATTGATTACGGAGAAATTATAGTTCATATTTTTCTTGTTGAAACAAGGAATTATTATAAACTTGAAAAATTATGGGCTGAAGCAAAAGTTGTTGAAATTTAAGTTTTTCTTATCTTATTTATATAATCTATTAATCTATTAATTGTTTCAGCAAATGATTTTAAAAAGTCCTTTCTTCTTAATTTTATATGTTCAACATTTTTGCCTTCTATAATTTCATTTAGAACCTTTTCAATTCTATATAATGGACCAACAATTCTGTGGAGAAATCTTATTTCAAGGTAAAAGGTAAGAGAGATAAGAAGCAATAGAAGTATTCCAATCCTTTTTAAAAGAAGAATATTGATATTCCTGATTATTCCGTATGCATCAACTATTTTGTTTTCAAGTTCAAGTTGGGATAAAATTGTGTTTAAGGTGATAAAGTAAGTAAGTCCACCAACAAGTATTATAACCAGGATAATAAAATAAACAGTTAGACCACTAAAAATAAACTGAACAGGTTTATTTATTAGGTACTTTATTCTTTTATTTTTCATCTTTCACCTCTTATTGTTGAAAATTTGGGTATTTATTTGAAATCCATACAATATCCTTATTATATCCAGTTCCACCTTCTTTACCATCTTTTCCATAACTTCCGAGTATAAAATATTCTCCAGTTGGCATATTATCAACAATTATACTGAAATATAGAAAATCTTCTGGTGTACTTCTTGCCCAGGTAAGTACATTATTTTGGTCAAGCAAGTTTATTTCCTTTTCAATTATTTGCGGTCTGGGGTTATTTCTAAACTCATTTTCATTTACAATTTCAACTCCATTTAAATATATATGACACGAAGTAATACCATAATTTTCTACCCTTATTCTTCCTTTTCCTGCTATTGCATCAAAATTTGCTGTGAATGTTTCTGGTTTTCCATATGTTCTTGGTAATTTAGGAGATGAAAAAACAGTTGTAGGAGGTATTTTATAAAAATAAGGATTTCCCCATGGGTCAAGAGGAATTTTATTTGTATATGGTCCATCCCAACCTTTTTCTTGAAGTTTTGGTGGTGAATTTAGGATTAAATCTGTGAGAAAAGAGGGATAGAGGCCAGTATCATTTTTAACCTGTTCAAGTAAAAGAGCAAGTTGAGAAATCTGTGCTTTTGCACTCATAGTTTTTGCTCTATCAATAACATTCCTGACAGCAAAATAAATTCCCGTTGTAAGAAGAATAAATATAATTAAACAAACTATAAGTTCAGTTAATACATATCCTTTTTTCAATTTATCCTCCCATTTTATTTTACTTCTTTAAATTTCTTATTGTCAACTTTTTGTTTTTTCTGTATAATTTTTAATATGGAAATAAATAGGAAAATCTTCAGGGAATACGATATAAGAGCCATTTATAATGAAGATTTAAAAGGAGACCTTCCATATTTTATTGGAAGGGCATTTGGTTCTTATATTAAAAGAAAAAATCTTAAAAGTGTTTCTATTGGTGGAGATAATAGATTGACAACACCTGAAATAAAAGAAAAAGTGATAAAAGGTCTTATTGATACTGGCTGTGAGGTATTTGATATTGAAATTGTTCCCACACCTCTTTTATATTTTTCTGTTCATTTTTATAAATTTGATTCAGGTATTATGGTTACTGCAAGTCATAATCCACCCCAGTTTAATGGTTTTAAGATGGTTGTTGGGAATAAAAGTTTGTATGGAGAAGAAATTCAGAAAATAGCAGATATGATTGAGAAGGAAGATTTTGAAAAAGGAGAAGGTAAGTTATATAAGAAAGAGGTAGTTGATGATTATATAAAATTTATGACTGATAAATTTAAATTTAATAAAAAGTTGAAAGTTGGTATAGATACAGGAAATGGGACAGTAGGACCTTTAGTAGAAAAATTGTTTAAAAAACTTGATATAGATTTTGTTGGTTTATATATTGAAAGTGATGGCAATTTTCCCAATCATTTACCTGACCCTGTAATTCCTGGAAATTTAAAAGATTTGATGGAAATAGTAATAAAATATAATCTTGATTGTGGTTTCGGTTTTGATGGAGATGGAGACCGTCTTGCAGTGATAGATGAGAAGGGGAATATATTATGGGGAGACCAGTTATTGATAATATATTCACAAGAAATTCTTAAAAAGAAAAAAGGAGAAAAAATTATTTTTGATGTTAAATGCACTAAAGCCCTTGAAGAAGAAATAGAAAAGATGGGCGGGATTCCTTTAATGTGGAAGACAGGACATTCTTTAATTGAAAATAAATTACATGAGGAAAAAGCACCAATAGCAGGAGAACTTTCAGGGCACTTATATTTTGCCGATGAGTATTTCGGTTATGATGATGCTATCTACGCTTCTTTGAGATTGTTGAAAATTCTGGATAAAGAAGATAGAAAACTTTCTGAATTTTTTAAAGATGTTAAAAAGTATTACTCTACTCCTGAAATAAGAATTGAAGTCCCTGATGAAGAAAAATTTGAAATAGTTGAAAAAGTGAAAAGATACTATTCAGATAAATATAAAATAAGTGATATAGATGGAGTTAAGGTTTATTATTCAAATGGCTGGGCTTTATTGAGAGCATCAAATACTCAACCTGCACTTGTTGTCAGAGTTGAGGCAGAGACAGAAGATGCTTTAAATAAAATGAAGAATGAATTTATTGAAGTAATTGAAAAATTTAAATAAATTTTTTTAAAGGGGGGTGATGGGAAAATGAAATGTCCATTGAGGTTAAGATTGCAGAAAAGACCTCTTGGAGAGGCAGCATTTGGTGTTCCTGAGCAGGTTGAGGATTTTGATATGTGTATAGAAGAAAGTTGTGCATGGTGGGATGAAAAAAATAAAGGTTGTATAATGAAGCGTATTGTATTAGTTGATGAAAAACTTGAAATGTTAAAAGAAAAATTGTAAGGAGGAGAAAGAAATGAAAAAAATTATTTTTGTTTTGATGTGTTTTTTATTAATTTCTGGAATATGTGAAGAAAGGAAAGCACCTGATTTTAAATTAAATTCAATTGATGGTAAAGAAATAAAACTTTCTGATTTTAAAGGAAAAAAAATTATATTAAATTTCTGGGCAACCTGGTGTCCTCCTTGTAGAGCAGAGATCCCGGATTTTGTTAAATTTTATAATGAGAATAAAAATAAGGTTGAAATTATAGGTATAGCAGTTGGCAGTAAAGAAAATGAGGTTATAGAGATTATTAAAAAATATAAAATAACATATCCTGTTTGCATAAGTGATAAAAATATTGAAAAATTGTATGGACCCATAAATATGGTTCCTACAAGTTTTATAATAGATGAAAAAGGATATGTAAAAGAGAAAAAAATAGGTATTATGACAGAGGAGGATTTAAAGGGAATATTAAAATGAAAAGAGAAGAAATTATAAAACTTCTGATAGAAAAAGAAAATATAAGAGAAGACCAGATAAATATTGTTTTGAAAGAAAAAGAAAAAACAGGTTCTCCTTTTGGTTACCTACTTATAAAATTCGGTCTTATATCTGCTGATAGATGGTATAACTTTGCATTAAAAGAACTTAAATGTATTTCTGTTCAGTTAAGTCAGATGAATATAGACAAAGAAATTATAAAATTACTTCCTGAATTTACATGCAGAAAATATAGAGTTATCCCTATATTCAAAGGAAATAATAAACTTGTTTGCGCAATGGTTGACCCTTTAGATGAAGATGTGATTAGTGAAATTAAAAAAATATCAAGGATGGAAATTGAAACAAGATTGGTAAAGGAATATGAGATAAAAGAGATAATAGAAACAGTTCTATCACAGGGAGGTATTGATGTTATTTCTCCAGTAGAAAAAAAAGATATGCCTGAAAAAATATTTAAACCAATAAGGGTTAGGGAAGTTTCAGAATCATCTGCTGTGAGCGTTGTAGAAGAACTTGTCACGAAAGCAATGGAATTGAAAGCAACAGATATTCATCTTGAAATAGAAGAGGAAGGTTTGAGATTAAGATACAGAATAAATGGGCTTCTTTATGAATTTCCTCCTCCACCTTTAGAACTTTATCCTTCCATTGTTTCTCATATAAAGGTTCTTTCAAATCTTGATATAGCAGAAAAAAGGGTTCCACAGGATGGTTATTTTAAAATGAAATTATATGGAAGAGATGTAGATTTGAGAGTATCAACTTTTCCAACAATTTTTGGAGAAATGGTTGCTTTAAGAGTTCTTGATAAAAAAAATATAATTTCTGGGCTTGAGCAACTCGGTTTTTTCCCTGAAGTTCTACATAGATGGAGAATTCTTCTTGATGAACCTTATGGCATGATTCTTGTTACAGGACCTACCGGGAGTGGAAAAACAACAACTTTATATTCCTCATTGAATGAACTTGACAGTACCCATAAAAAAATTATAACGGTAGAAGACCCAGTGGAATATCATCTTAAAAATGTCAATCAAACACAGATAAATCCCAAATCAGGTTTAACCTTTTCAGTTGCATTAAGGTCAATTTTAAGACAGGACCCTGACATAATAATGGTTGGAGAAATAAGGGATATAGAGACAGCAGAAATTGCTTTTAGAGCAGCACAGACAGGACATCTTGTTTTATCTACATTGCATACAAATACAGCCCCTGGAGCAATTATACGACTTCTTGATATGGGAGTGGAATCATACTTGATTTCTTCTTCCTTAATAGGAGTATTAAATCAAAGATTGGTAAGAAGTATATGTCCTTCCTGTAAAGAAGAATATAAGCCATATCCGGAAGAAATAAAAATGCTTGAACCTGAACTCTATGAAAAAGAAAATTTAAAATTTTATAGAGGTAAAGGATGTCATTTATGTAATGGAACTGGTTATGGCGGTAGAACAGGCATTTTTGAACTCATGGTAATAAATGAAGAATTAAGGAGAGTAATTATAAAAAATCCGGATATGGTAGAGATAAAAGAAATTGCAAAGAAATCAGGGATGGAATCTTTAAGAGAAGATGGTATTAAAAAAGTCCTTGCGGGAATAACAACAATTTCTGAAGTTCTTTATACAACAAGAAAAGAAGATTAAATCAGTAGTTTAAGGCATCTTTTTTAAGTTGATGAGAGAGGGCTTTAATATATTTTTTAAGATTCTCAAGAGATAAATAATCCATTTCAATAAATTCCAGACCACAAAAGTAAACATTTCTCATTTTTTTTGTGTATACTGGCTTACATTTAGCAGTGAAAGAATAACTTTTTCGGTCTATTGTAAAATCAGTTTTCAGTTCATAAGTAAAATTTTTATCCAGTAGTGTATTTGTTTCAATTTTAGCACCCGAAAAAGAGATGTTTAAAATATCTCCTGTTATAACTTCCTTTCTAAATTTACCTGAAATTTTTGTAAGAAGACATTTTATAAAGGGAGTTTCAAATCTTTCTTTTTTTCTTTTTTCACTCAAAACATCTGTTTCAGGTAAAAAAAGCATTCTTTCAATACCCTGAGAAAAAATTTTACCAGAAATGAAAAATTCTATACCATTTTTTTCAAAAAAAATTTCTCCCCTTTTTCCCAATTCCACAGGGATTATTTTTGTTTCTGGTGGTACTGCAATTAACATTTTTCCCCATTTATCTACATCAATTATTTCACCTTCTATTTTTTCATTATCTATAAATACTTTTACTTTTTTAATCTCCTTTATCTCCCATATATTGACCAATTCTAAATCACCCCCAATTCTATATTACCTCTTTTCTTTTAAAAAGAGCAATATTTAAAGTGGAAAAAAAATAAAAATGATTTATAATAAAAAATAGGAGAAAAAAATGGAAAAAATAAGGTCTGGTTATGTTATCCGTGGTTATCAATTAAAAGAAATGATAGGATCTGGAGGATTTTCAACTGTATATCGTGCCGAATCAGTTGACCCATTCCCATTATACAATTCAATTATTGCTGTTAAGGTTTTACATCCAAGACGGCTTGAAAGAGATATGATAAGGCAATTTATAAAAGAAGGTAAAATAGCGAAAATGCTTGAACATCCAAATATAGTAAAAGTTTTTGATGTTTTTGAGGAAGATGGGAATTTTTTTATTTTTATGGAATGTCTTGATACTGATTTGATGAAAGGTATAAGGACAAAAAGATATATTTTTAATTCAAAAAATTTAATTGACATAATAATAAAGACAGCAAAAGGTATTTCTTATATTCATCAAAATGGAATAATTCATAAAGATATAAATCCTTCAAACGTTCTGATAACATACTCTCTTGAAAAAATTAAAATTACTGATTTTGGCCTTTCAAAAGTTGGAAGAAGGATTTTTAATGGAAGAGAATATAAAGGAGGAACTGAGGGGTATATTGCACCTGAAATTTATAAAGGAGAAAGAGCAAGTGAAAGGAGTGATATTTATTCTTTTGGAAAAACTGTTGAAAAAATTTACAGAGAATTAAATATTCCTATGCCTGAAAAAATAAAAAATATAATAAAAATATCAACAGACCCTGACCCTCAGAACAGATTTGAAAGTATGGAAGGCATTATTTACATACTTGAAACCAGGAAAATTGAATGATTGAGTTTGTTTATTCTGAAGAATTCTTAAAATATAGAGAAATTTCTCATCCAGATTCACCTGAAAGAGTGGGAAATATAGTTACTTATTTACAGAAAAAGGGAAATTTTAAATTTGTTGAACCTGAACCGTGCAAAGAAGAAGATTTATATCTTGTTCATACTCATGAAATGGTAAAAAGTGTGAAAGAAAATAGTTTTTTTGACCCTGACTGTCCAAATATTCCTAATATATTTTATTATGCATGTTTATCTGTAGGTGCTTCTATAAAAGCAAGTGAAATTTCATGTGGAGATAATATTGGTTTTTCTCTTGGAAGACCACCAGGACATCATGCAAGTAAAGGTAAAATAGGAGGTTTTTGCTATTTCAATAATATTGCAATCGCGGTTAAAAAACTTCTTTTAAAAAATTATAAAGTTGCAGTTCTTGACATAGATGGACACCATGGAAATGGGACAGAAGAAATTCTGAAGAATGAAAAAAATGTTATATATGTCTCTCTTCATCAATTTCCTGCTTATCCCGGAACGGGTAAATATTCTTTTGAAAACTGTTATAATTTTCCAATCGCTCCATTTTCAAGTCCAAAAAAATATATGGAAAAGTTTGATATGGCTCTAAAAATAATAAAAGATTTTTCTCCGGATATAATAGGTATTTCATGTGGTTTTGATGCTTTTGAAGAAGACCCTTTGCTCCAACTTTCCTTAACTGAAACCGACTATTTTATAATTGGCAAAAAGATTGCTTCTATGAAGAAAAAAATATTCTTGATTTTAGAAGGTGGTTATAATATATTTAAAATAGGTAATCTTGTTTATTGTTTCATTTCCGGACTTCAAAACATTTCTGAAACGGAGGCAGACAATGATAGAAAAAAGGTTGATTGATGGTTTAGAAAATCCTGATGTTATTTATAGAAGTGCTCCATTCTGGTCATGGAATGATGAACTTACAATAGACCAACTAAAATATCAGGTGGATAGGATGGAAGAAGGTGGTTTTGGAGGTGGTTTTATGCATTCAAGAATTGGGATTATTACCCTTTATCTTTCAGATGAATGGATGAATTGTATAAAAGAGACGGTTAAATATGCAAAAGAAAAAGGAATGAAGATGTATTTATACGATGAGGATAGATGGCCAAGCGGTTTTGCAGGAGGGATTGTTACAAAGAAAAAAGAAAACAGGATTAAAATATTGAAAATCTGGAAAAAAAGAAAAAAATGGATGAAAAAGGTTTTAGAAGGAGAAAAATCCGATTGGTTTAATGGACTTACTTATGTTGATACTCTTAATGAGAAAACAATTAATGATTTTATAAAGTCAACTTATGAAAAATATATTAAACTTTTAAAAAATTATATTCCGGAAGTTGTCCCAGCGATTTTTACAGACGAGCCAAATTATTTTCACGGTAAAATAATAAAAAAAACAGAAAATTCTTATTTTTTTCCATGGTCAAAAGATTTCAGAAAAATTTTTAAAGAGAGATATGGTTATGATATTTATCAGAAAATAAATCTTCTTATTGAAGAAAAAGAAGGTTTTGAACTTTTAAGGTATCATTATTTACGATTAATAACTGAATTATTCGTTAAAAATTTTGGTGAAAATATTTATGATTTCTGTGAAAAAAACAGGATTTTTTTAACAGGTCATTATTTGAAGGAAGATAGTTTAGTAAGTCAGGCGGAATCAGTTGGAGATGTTATGAGTTTATATGAATTTATGCAATGGCCTGGTGTTGACCATCTTGGTAGAAATATAAATAATCCATTAACTTTAAAACAATGCAGTTCTGTTGCAAATCAACTTGGTAAAGAAAGAGTTTTAAGTGAATTATATGGATGTTCAGGGCATAATTTAACATTTGTTGAAAGAAAATGGATAGGCGATTGGCATATTTCTCTTGGAATAAATTTTTTCTGTCCTCATTTGTATTTATATTCACTGAAAGGATGTAGAAAAAGGGATTTTCCACCAACAATTTCCCATCATCAACCATACTGGAAATATCAGAAGGAACTTGAAGATTATTTTGCAAGAATTAATTTTATTATGAGTAATGGAAAATTTTCTGCCAGTATTCTTGTTATTCATCCTGTTGAAACTGCATGGTCTTTAAAGGGATGTAAAAAACTTATAGAATATGATGAGCAACTGAATCAATTAACACAGAAACTTCTTGAAAACAGATTTGAATATGAGTTTGGAAATGAAAATTTGATTGAAAGATATGGAGAAGTTAAGGAAGGAAAATTTAAAATAGGAAGATGTGAATATGAGTATGTGATTTTACCTCCAATGGCAACTTTAAGAAAAAAGACAGTTGAACTGATTAAAAAATTTATAAATCAAGGTGGTAAGGTTTTTGCTTCAGAAACATTTTTCCCTTATTTGATTGAAGGTAAAAGAGAAAATATTGATTTTAAAAGTGATTGTATTTTATATTCTTCTATTCAATCACTTATTGAAAAAATGAAAAATATAGTTGAAAGAGAAATTGAAATATATGGTGAGAATAATCAGGAAATTTCTGATATTTTTATTCACAGGAGGAAAATTAATGAGGATATTGAGGCAATTTTTTTAAATAATATATCTTTTGAAAACTCCTGTAAAGTTTTTATAAATTTGAAATATGAGGGGAAAGTTTATAAAGTAGATTTGTTTAAAGGAAAATTGGATGTTAAAGGTGTAAAGATGGGAAAGAATGGTATTTTAATTGAAGAATTTTTTTCGCCTGTAAGTTCTTCTCTTTTTCTTATTGATAAAAATGAAAAACCAATAATTTTGAATGAAAATAAAAAAGAAGTTGAAATTTTAAAATATGATATTGAAAACTGGAAGGTTGAAATACCATCAGAAAATATTTTAGTGATTGACTTTTGTAAATTTAAAAGGAAAACAGATAAAAGATGGTCTGGTAAAATCCCTGTTCTTCAGGTTCAACAGATACTTGAAAAAGAAAATAGAAAACAGAAGATAAACTTACTTTTTGAATTTGAGAATGAAAATTTTAAAGATGATTTATATATAGTTGTTGAATCGCTTGAGAAATATACATTAAAAATAAACAATAAAGTTCTGAAAAAAGAGAATGTAGAAAAGTGGCTTGATCCATCTTTTAAAAAGATAAAAATACCGGCAAATTATATTAAAAAAGGGAAAAACAGAATTGAAATGAATATTACATTTATCCCTCCTAAATTCAAAAATACCTTAATTTTTAAAAAAGATGGTGTTGAAATTGAAAATATATATTTGCTTGGAGATTTTGTTGTAAGGGCAAAAAAGATTGAATATAAAAATAATGGATATTATATGAATAATTTTACGATTGCAGAAAGGGAAAAAGAAATAAATGAGGAAGATATAAATTTACAGGGGTATCCTTTTTATTGTGGGAGTTTGAAAGGGATTAAAGAGATTGAAATTAAGGAAATTAAAAAAACATTTCTAAAATTTGAGGAATTTAAATGCGTTGTGGCAAAGATAAAAATAAATGAAAAAGAGGCAGGGATTGTTTATCTTCCTCCCTATGAAATTGAGATAACTGAATATTTAAAGGAAGGTAAAAATATTATTGAAATAGAAGTTTTTTCAAGTTTGAGAAATTTATTTGGACCCCATCACTTAAAAGAACATAATCCAGAATTTGTCAGCCCTTATTCTTTTATTGATTGGGGTAAAAAATGGTTTAAAAGCAAAGAAAGAACAGTTGATTATTCAACTTTACCTTTTGGTCTGGGGAAAATCTGTATATTAGAAAAAAATGGATAAAATTTTTGAGAATAGAAAATTTGTAATTTTAGATGGAGCAATGGGAACTTATCTTGATAATCTTGGTTTTAAAGGAATTACTCCTGAACTTGCTAATATTGAAAGACCTGAAATTGTAGAATTGATTCATACACAATACTGTGAGAGTGGAGCAGAAATAGTTTTAACAAATACATTCGGAGCAAACAGAAGAATTTTAAGTAAAAAGAAACTTGAAGATAAATTTGAAGAGATTATTTATAAAGGTGTTGAAATATGTTTAAAAGTTAGGGAGAAATTTAAAAATATACTTATAGCAGGAGATATAGGACCATTGGGAGAATTACTGAAACCATACGGTGTAATTGAAAAGGATGAAGTAAAAAAGAGTTTTTACGAAGTTGGTATGGTTTTTAAAAAATCAGGGGTTGATTTTTTAGTCCTTGAAACATTTCAGGATATAGAGGAACTTAAAATTGCTTATGAAACATTAAGAGAAAATACATCTTTTTTTATTATTCCCTGTCTTACTTTTACTTATGGAAGAGAGTACAGAACATTGATGGGGCAGACAATAGAAGAATATGTGAAATGGGCTTTGGATAATAAAGTTTCAATCATTGGTTCAAATTGTGGATTAAGTTCAGAAGAAATGACTGGACTGGTAAGAATAATGAGGGAATTATCTGATTTAAAATTGTGGATAAAGCCAAATGCAGGGAAACCCCAAATTCAAGAAGGTAAAATTAAATATCAGGAAGGAATTGAGGAATTTACAGAAAATTGCAAAAATATGGTAAAAAATGGTGTAAAATTTATAGGTGGATGCTGTGGAACCACTCCTTCTTACATTAAAAAACTTAAGGAAGTTTTAATAAATTTTTATCCCGATATAAAATCATGAAACTTGTAGAAGTTATTTTTGATATTCCTGTGGGAAGAAGTTTTTATTATTTATGTAAAAACGATATAAATAAATTTGTTCGTGTATCTGCTCCTCTTGGAGATAGAAAAAGAAAGGGTTTTGTAATAAATGTAATGGATATACTGGAAAAAAAAACTGAATATAAGTTCATAGAAAAAATTTATGATATAAATCCATTGATTACAGATGAAATTTTGGAATTTTCAAAAATTATTTCAAAAAGATATTATGTTTCTCTTGGACAGGTAATTTTTTCTATTATAGGAAATCTGCCCCTGAAATATGAAAAAAATTTTTGTGAAAAAGAAACCCCCTTTTTTACTTTCCATGAATTCAAAAAAGAAATTTATCTTTTCAGTGATGAGTTGAAAAAATTAAATTTTTATCTTGATTTAATTTCACAAGAAAAAGGTTCTTTACTTTTTCTTTTTCCAGAAGTATCAATTTTGAAAGATTATTATGAATATTTTAAAAGAAATACAGAAAGAAAAGTTTTGAAATATTATGGAGAAATGGATAAAAGGGAAAGAATTAACAATTATCTTGAAATTTTGAATTCAAATAATTTAATAATTACTGGAACAAGGATTTCTGTTTTTTTGCCATTAAAAGATCTTTCAATGATAATTATTGATTCATATACTAACAATTCCTATAATGAGAAAAAAATGCCTAAATATAATGCAGTTGTAGTAGCAGAAGATAGGTGTAAGTTTCAGAATATTCCAATAATTTTGACCTCAAATTTTCTTTCTGTTTTTGATTATATTGAGGTTAAAAATAAAAAAATAAATTTAATTGACAGAAGAAATTTTGAAGGAATTCCTGAAATTTTTATTCTTGATAAAAGATGGGAGCAAATGGATAAAAAATTAAATTTTCTAACAAAATTTTCAGTTTCCATGCTTGAAGAGACAATTTTAAAAGGTAAAAAGGTTGGGATTATTCATAATAGAAAGGGAAGTTCAAAAACATTTAAGTGCTTCAAATGTGGTCATGTTTTAAGATGTAAAAAATGTGAGACAGAACTTATTCTTACTGAAGAAAATAAATTATACTGTAGATACTGTAGATTTTATGAGAATTTTATGAATAAATGTCCTTATTGCGGAAGTAAAGAAATAATAGAGAGGATTATTGGAATTGAAAAAATTTATAAAGAATTGAAAAGTATATACCCTGATTTTAAAATCCAGAAATTTACAGCAGAAGAAAAAATAATTGAAAAGGGAATTGATATTTTTGTTGGGACATCTGCTATAAAAAATATCCTTGATAAATTCAATTTTGGTTTGGTTATTTTCCCTCATGCAGATTCATTTTTAAATATTCCTGAATATAATTCAGAAGAAATTTTCTTTTATGCGGTAAATGAGTTTTTATGGAAATTAAAAAATAAAGATGCAAAAATAATAATTCAAACAAAAAATCCAAATTTTGAATTGTTTACTTCTTTAAAAATAAAGAATTATGAATTGTATTATGAAAAAGAAATTAAAACAAGGCAAATAGTAGGTTATCCTCCTTTTTCTGATATAATAGTTTTTGAAATTCCGGTAAAAAAAAGTAGTACATTTGAAAACAGAGTCAATCTTTTAAAAGAAATTATTGAAAATAGCAATTCAGAAACTATTTTTTCAGATATAATAAGTGATAGAAAAAATAAAAGAAAATTACTAAAAATTGTATTAAAATCCGATACTGAAAGAAGGCCCGACTATAAAAGAATAATGGATTTAAAGGAAAAACTTGATTTTAGAATAGAAATTAATCCTTCTGTTTTTTAATCTTCTTACATAATTGGAGGCATTTCAAGTGCTGGATGTTTCTTTTCCTGTAAAAATGGCAATATTTCTTCTTCTGTAACACCAATTGTCTCATCTGCAATTCTATCAAGTAAATCTGGAATTCCAACTTCTTCTGCTCTTTTTATAAATCTTTCTTTAACTTCTTCTTTTAACATCTTTGGCATCCATACAAGTCGCAATATTCCACCTTCTGCCTGAAGAAATTTTCTCTGAGTTATATTAAATTTTGAATGTCCAAGAAATCCTGGAATCTGCCTTCCTCCTCCAACATTTCCTGCAAGAGTTGTAAATTTCATTCCGCAGGGTGTTTCTCCTTTATATTCCCTATTTACAGTCATAATTCCATTACATAAAGGAAGAACAACTGCAATACATTCACAGCAACCACATGTAGTCATTGGGTCAACCATCAAACTATAAACACTAACTCTTTCAATTGCTCCTCTACTTGCCTTTTTTACAAATTCATTAACTCCTTCCCACTGCCCATATTTTTCATCAATAACTTTCCCTTTTTTAACCGGTTGATTTGGACCTGTTGGATTTATTCTATTTGAAGCACGACAGTCAAGCCAGGAATATGCACCACATAAACCTGTTCTTTCTGGAGTTACAATACAAACATGACTTGGAGCAAATGATTGACAGAGAGTG
>Ga0080004_1136939_pt1 | contig 95135 bp, 69 predicted proteins | sample WasSprMetagenome_FD_69207 | JGI IMG/M metagenome (GOLD analysis project Ga0080004, IMG submission 69207) | Sulfidic aquatic microbial communities from Washburn Spring, Yellowstone National Park, USA - WS (SPADES assembly) (version 2) | ecosystem: Environmental > Aquatic > Thermal springs > Hot...
GAGCCGCGCATCGTGCGGGCGGTGCTGGAACGCATCCCGTACGTTCCGCCCAGCGGCGTGCGCAATGCCGCCGGGGTGACGCCCGAGCCGGGCGTGGCCCCCGGATCGCTCATCGCCATCTACGGCGTGCACCTGGCGCCGCGCTACGAGGCCGGCCCCGAAAGCCCGCTGGCGCAGAGCCTGGCCGGGGTGACCGTGGCGCTCGGCGAACGGTTGCTGCCGCTGAAGTTCGTCTCGCCCGAGCAAATCAACGCCCAGCTTTTCTCGGATCTGGCCGAGGGCGAATACCGGCTGGTAATCCGCCAGCCGGAGCGGGAGCCGCTGGAGGTCCCGCTGCGCGTGGTGCGCAACGCGCCGGGCCTGTTCGAGCGCGAGGACGGCGGGCAGATGGTGGCCCTGGCGCTGCACGAGGACGGCAGCCTGATCGGCCCCGCCAGCCCGGCGCGCAAGGGCGAGCTGGTGACGCTGCTGGGCACCGGCTTCGGCCCCTACCGCCGCAGCGTGCCCGACGGATTCGCCGTGCCCGAAGCCATGGTGAGCGAACTGGTGGATGAGGCCGAGATCGTGGTGGGCGAGCGCGTGCTCAAACCGGAATGGGCCGGCGCCGCCGTCGGCCAGGTCGGCGTCACCGCCCTGCGCCTGCGCCTGCCCGCCGACGCCCCCTCCGGCGCCCTCCAGCTCACCGCCCGCTCCGCCGGCAAACCCTCCAACCCGGTCACCCTGCCCGTGCAGTAAGGGCGTACCCACTTCGGCGGCATCATCGCCACGCCGACCGGCACCCTGCCCGCGCAGTAAGGGCGCATTGCAGCGATCGCGCCCCAACCCCGTGCCGCCAGCACGCTGCCCGTGCAGCAAGGGCACCCCCGCGCAAACACCGACCCCTTCAGCGCGGAAGGCCGTCGGAGTTCCTCACCTTGCGAGCCGCATCGTGTTACCATTTGCCGCAGGGGGAGTGGCATGAGACTGCTCATCGCGCTGCTCATCACGACCGCAACAGTTTTCGCCCAAGGGACCACGTCCCGCGTACTGGGCGTCGTGCAGGATCCCACCGGCGCCGCGGTCCCCGACGCTACCGTGCAACTGAGGAACGAAGCCACAGGCGCCGTCTTCACCACACGGACTTCCGAGACGGGCGCCTATGTCTTCGAAGCCGTGCAGTCCGGCTCTTACACGATCACCGTGGAAGCGACCGGCTTCAAGCGCTTTGTGAGTCGCGGCAACCAGGTCACCATCGGCCAACCCACCACCGTGAACGTGACGCTGGAGGTGGGCACGCTGGCCGAGCAGATCGAAGTCAGTGCCAGTTACGAGCTCGTGCAGACTTCGACCTCCGGCAACATCGGGAACCTGTTCACGGACCGCATGATTCGCGATCTGCCTTTGGTCGGCACGCGAGGGCGCAATCCCCTGACGCTGGTGCTGCTACAACCGGGCGTGGTGTCGGGCGCCAACACGGGAGGCGGCGTGCACGTGCACGGGGCGCGCGACCGCGCCTGGAACTTCACGCTCGACGGCATAGACATCAACGAGACGAGCGCGGGCGGATCGAACTTCTCGCCCTTGCGGACCAATCCGGATTCGCTGGCCGAGTTCCGCGTGCTGACGTCGAGTTTCACGGCGGACTACGGGCGCAACAGCGGCGGGCAGGTGACGATGATCACGCGTTCGGGATCCAACGAATTTCACGGGTCGGGATTCTGGTTCTACCGCACGCCGCGGCTGAACGCCAACGAGTGGGAGAACAACCTGAACAACGTGGGCAAGCGACAATTCGTGCAGCACATCTGGGGCGGTAGCCTGGGCGGCCCGGTCGTGCGCAATAAAACGTTTTTCTTCGCAAATGTTCAACTGTTGCGGGCCTTGCAGACTGGCATCGTCAACCGCACGGTCTATACGGCGGAGGCGCGACGCGGGATCCTGCGTTACGTGCGCGGCGGTCGGAACCGTCCGGCGGGCGTTCCAGACGCCTCCGTGGACGCGGCGGGCAACGTGCTGCCCGGCGTCAATATCGGCGTTTACAACGTAGCCATCAGCGATCCGGAGCGGCTGGGATTGGACAAAACGATCCAGGCGCTGCTCGCCCAGACGCCGCTGCCCAACAACTTCACCGGCGGCGACGGGCTGAACACAGCCCTGTTCACCTTCACCGCGGCGGAAAAAGAGAAGCAGCACGACGCCGTGATCAAGGTGGATCACATCTTCAACGAACGCAACACGGTCTTCGCGCGCTTCGCCTTCGGCCAGCAGAACACGTTCTGCGACTCGGCCAATGCGGGCCAGCCCATGTTTCCTGGAACTCGCTGCCTGGTGGATACTTACCGGACGCCCAAGAATCTGGCCACGAACTGGCGCTGGAATCCGGCGCCCAGCATCACCAACGAGCTGGTCTTCGGCTTCAACCGCTTCACCTTCGACTTTCAGATGCCCAACGCGGACCTGAACAAGGTGACGCTGTACGGCCCCGTGGACATTGATGCCGAATACAGTTTTGGCAACAAGCGACGCATCCACACCTGGCAGTTCGTCGACAATTTCGCCTGGTTCCGCGGCGCGCACGCCTTGAAGTTTGGAACCAATCTCCGGTACCAGCAGCACGTGGACGTGCGCGGCTCCATCGCCGGCCAGAACGCAACGCAGGCCGTCAATTTCTCGACCGCGGTGAACACGGTGGATCCCGCCACTTTCGGATTGCCGCCGGATCTCAACGTGACCTTCGACCGTCCCGCTTTCCAGAGTCACATCAACTTCCTGCTGGGCCGGGTGGGCAACATCACGCGCGGCTTCCCCTCGCGGGGTGATCAGTTTGTCGAAGGTTTGTACAACTTCGACGCACGGTATCCCGAGTACGATTTCTATGCGCAGGATACTTGGAAGCTCCGGCGGAACCTCACCCTCGATCTCGGCCTGCGCTGGGAGATGAAACTGGCGCCGCGGAATCCCGAAGACCGCATTACGCGCCCGGATCAGCTCGTGCAAGCGGGCGCGCCGCCCACGCTGACGCTGAAGTGGGTCAAGGGTAAGCTCTTCGAGGATTCGCTGCGCAACCTCGGCCCTTCGGCGGGAATCGCGTGGGATCCCACCGGCAGCGGCAAGAACTCAGTGCGGGTCAACTACCGCATCGCCTACGACCGGCTGAACACGTTCGTGCTTTCGTCCTCGATTTTCCAGAGCCTGCCTGGCCAGACGCAGGGGATCAATGACACCAGCTTCGGCCAGGCGGGCGGTCGGCTGATCAATTTGCCGCGGCTGAAGCCGCCCTCGGTGAAGCCCAGCGAGCTGGCCCAGCCCGCGCCGTTTTCCAACAACGTCATTACGGTTGTGGATCCGCAGTTCAAGATGCCCACAACGCACATGTGGAGCCTCTCGATCCAGCGCCAGATCGCCGAGCGCACGGTGCTGGACGTGACCTATATCGGGCGGCGAGCCTATCACCTGTTCGGGGCCTACGACGCCAACCAGGCGGAGATCTTTCGCAACGGTTTCGTGGAAGCCTTCAAGGTGGTGGAAGCCGGAGGCGAGTCGGAGCTGATGAACCGCCTGCTGCGGGCCGATTCGCGGCTGCGCCCGGGCGAAACCGGCTCCCAAATGGTGCGGCGGCTATACGCCTCGACGCTGGGTTTGAACTCGGTGGCGGCGCTGGCAGCGTCCATCGCCACCCGCTTGCAGGGCACGCCGCCGCGCTCGGTGACGGATCTGTCCGGGATGGGGCCATTCTTCTTCATTGCTTTCCCGCAGTTTGGCGGCGGGATGCGGGTGATAGACTCCAACGATTTCTCGACTTATCACGCCCTGGAAATTCAGGTGGAGCGGCGGTTTTCGCGGGGCCTGCACTATCAAGTCTCCTACACGTGGGCCAAGTCCCTGGACACCCGCTCGTATGATCCGGCCTTCACCGTGGTGGCCACAGGGAACGCGCAGTCGGCCTCCTCGACGCCGTTCGACATTTACAACCGGCGGCTGAACTACGCGCGGTCGGATTTCGATCGCACGCACGTTTTGCAATCGAACTGGAGCTGGGAGCTGCCGGTGGGCAAGCGGCGCAAGTGGGGTACGAACCTGCCGGCGGTGGCTGACGCGGTGGTGGGCGGATGGCAGGTGACGGGTTACTTGCGCCTGATGTCGGGCCGTCCCTTCACGGTTTACTCGGGATCCTATACGTTCGGCAGCGTGCAGCAATCGCCCGCAAATTGCACGGGCTGCGATCGCAGCATGGGCAAGTTGTTCGACGATGCCGCCTCAGGCCTGAAGTGGTACCTGAACGAGAGCGAGCGGGCGAAGTTCTCGATCCCCGGGCCGGGCGAGTTCGGCAACACGGGCAGAAACTTTCTGGAAGGCCCGGGCTTCTTCAACATGGATCTGGCCGTGCTCAAACGGTTGGGTCTCGGACGCGAGGGTTTCGAGCTCGAGATTCGCGGCGATTTCACGAACGTGACCAATACGCCTTCCTTCGGCTTCCCGACGGCAACGATCACTTCGACCATTTTCGGTCGCGTGCGCGACAGCGTGGTGTCCGGTTCACGCAAGATCCAGCTGGCAGCGAAGATCTACTTCTGAGTCCGGTGCGAGACTCGGGGCGGGATCGCGAAGGGATCAGGCCAGTCCGTGCCGGCGAAAGAACCTAGCTTTAGCTGCCTCTAGCAGCGCGAGGTAGGTGAGGGTCAGAACCGCGATGGCAGCGAGCAGGGGGAGCGGAAGTGGCGTAAACCCGAGCCAGCGGGCAGCCGGCGTGTACGGTAGCAAGGTTCCCAGCAAAGCGACGCCCGCCACGCCCAGAGCCAGCGGCCCGCTCGGGCGACTGCGCCAAGGCCTGGCCGCGGTTCGCAGAACGAGAACCACCAGGGTCTGCGTGGCCAGGGACTCCACGAACCAGCCGGTGCGGAACAGGGTGGGATTCGCCCAACCGTGGAACAATCCCAAAAGCACGGCAAACGTGAGGAAATCATACAGCGAACTGAGGGGTCCCATGAGGGTCATGAATTGGCGAATGAAGGCGATGCGCCAGCGTTTGGGCTTCGCCAGCAGAGTGGCGTCCACCCGATCGCCTGGCAAGCCCAGTTGCGCCACATCGTAAAGGAAATTATTGAGCAGAATCTGGGTGGGCAACATGGGCAGGAAGGGCAGTAGCAGGGCGGCCGCCGCCATGCTGAACATGTTGCCGAAGTTCGAGCTGGTGCTCATCAGCACGTACTTGGTGATGTTGGCGAAGCACCGCCGACCCTCGAGCACGCCCTGGCTGAGCACGGCCAAATCCTTCTCGAGCAGGATGATGTTGGCTGCTTCCTTGGCGACAGGGACGCCGCCAGCTACCGAAATGCCCACGTCCGCAGCGTGGAGGGAAGGCGCATCGTTGATGCCGTCACCCAGATAGCCGACGACGTGGCCGCGAGCCTTGAGGGCCAGAATGACGCGATTCTTCTGCTGCGGGGACATGCGTGCGAACAGGGCGCCGTGCTCGGCCTGCCAGGCCAGCGCCGCGTCCTCCATCGCGTCCACCTGCTCGCCGGTGAAGACCCGCTCGGCCGGCAGGCCCACGTCGGCAGCGACCTTGGCGGCGACGTAGGGGTTGTCGCCGGTCAAAATCACGACCGCAATGCCGCTGCGGCGCAGGGCCGCCAGATCCGCCGCTACGCCTGGCTTGGGCGGATCGAGGAACGTGGCGAAGCCGGCCAATGTCATGTCCCGCTCCTGGTCTGGTCCGTAGCTTTCGCGCTTCTCAACAGTGCGGAGCGCGACCGCCAGAGTGCGATAGCCTTGCCTGCTGAGAGTGCGGAAGGTCTCTGCGGCGGCGGCGCGCAGCGCCTCGTCGAAGGGTTGGAGAGCACCGTTCACCGCCACTCGCGTGCAGATTGTCAGCATGCTCTCGGCCTCGCCTTTGGTGACCAGGATGAGTTCTCCGCCACGGCGCAGGATGACTGAAATGCGCTTGCGCGTGAAATCAAATGGAATCTCGTCCTGCTTGGCGTACTCCGGGACATCCGGTTGCTCGTGCTTCAGAATAGCCGCATCGAGCGGGCTGCGAACGCCGGTCTGGTAATAGCTGTTCAGATAGGCCAGTCGCAAGACGTCCGGGCTAGCCTGCCCGAAAATGTCTACGCACTGGTGCAGGGCCACGTCGCCCTCGGTGAGCGTCCCGGTCTTGTCGGTGCACAGAATGTCCACGCTGCCGAAATCCTCGATGGCCGGGAGTTCCTTGACCAGGACTTTGTTGCGCGCCATGCGTCGCGCGCCCTGCGCGAGCGTGACCGTGATAATCATGGGCATCATCTCGGGGGTCATCCCCACCGCCAAGGCGACGGAGAACAGGAACGACTCGAGCACGGGGCGGTGCAAAAGCAAGTTCACCAAGAGTACAAACAACACCAACAGGAGGATCACGCGCGTGATCATCCATCCGAAGTGACGTATCCCCCGGCCGAACTCGGTCTCCGGCGGACGGGAAGCCAGGCGAGCAGCGATTTCTCCCAACGCGGTTCGGGCGCCGGTGCGTACCACGATAGCAAGCGCCGAACCGGTCTCGACGCTGGTGCCCAGGAAGACGCTATTGATTGCCTCCGACAGGCCGTGGGGACCCGGCGGCAGTTCGGTGGCTGCCTTGTCCACCGGGAGCGACTCGCCGGTCAGCGCTGCTTCCCGGATGTGCAAGTCTTCGGCCTCGAGCAACCGCGCGTCGGCCGGAACCAGATCCCCGGCCGCAAGCCGGATCACGTCACCCGGGACCAATTCCGCAACGGGCAACAGCTTTTCGCGTCCATCCCTCAACACGCTGACGGTTGCAGGGATTTGTCGCTGGATCTCCTGGACTGCCTTGTGTGCGCGGTACTCGACCCGGAAGTTGATACCGACGCTCAGCGCCACGATCGCGATGATGATGGAACCCCCCGCGGGATCGCCCAACGCGATGGAAACGGTGGCGGCCACCAGCAACACCGCGACCAGAGGACTGCCCAGCAGGTGGAAAAAAGCCCGCAAGCGGGCGTAGCGCGGCTCCGGACCAATCAGGTTCGGCCCATACCGGCGCAACCTGTTGGCCGCTTCCGCCGAGCTGAGGCCCTCGGGAGCACTCCCGAGGCGTTCCAGCAGCTCCTGAAGAGGCAAACACCAAAACGCGTCCGGCAGGGATTCCGCCACACTTTGCGGCTTCTGCACAGCGGCAACCACCCTGCCATCTCCTCACCGCATCATATCGCGCAGGCTGATGCCGACCAGCGCCAGCGTCAGGCCGATCAGGATCACCACCGCCAGCCAGGCCACCGCGTTCTGAAAGCGCGTGTTGACCCAGCGGCCCATCAGCTCCTTCTTGTTGACCAGCAGCACCATGAAGATGAGCACCAAGGGAAGGAGCACGCCGTTCAGCACCTGCACGAGCAGGATCATGCGCACCAGCGGGAAGCCCGGGATCAGGATCACGCCCGCGCCGAGCACGATCAGTAGCGTATAGAGCCAGTAGAAGATCGGCGCCTCGCGAAAGCTCTTGTTGACGCCGGCCTCGAAACCCAGGCCCTCGCAGACCGAGTAGGCGGTGGACAGCGGCAGGATGGAAGCGGCGAACATGGAGGCGTTGAACAGGCCCGCAGCGAAGAGCAAGAAAGCGTATTCTCCAAAGGGCTTCAACGCCTGGGCGGCCTGTGCGGCGTCTTCGATGTCGCGCGGACCGTGGGCCCAGATGGCGCCGGCGCATGCCACGATGATGAAGAACGCGATGACCACCATGGTGACGCAGCCCACGATCACCTCGATGCGCGACTCGGCATACTCGCGCTCGCTGATGCCCTTCTCGACCACCGCGGCCTGCAAGTAAAACTGCATCCAGGGCGCAATCGAGGTGCCCACCATGCCGATGAGGAGGGTGATGTAGTCGGGATCGAGCATGAGCACCGGCTGCACGCTGCTGGAGACGGCCTGTTGCCAGTCCGGCTTGATCAACACGGCCGAAACCACGTAAGAGGCATAAAAGACGCAGGCGCCCAGGAAGATTTTCTCCACGCTATGGTAAGTGCCCTTGACCACGAGGACCCACACCAGCGCGGCGGCGATCGGAACCGAGACCCAGCGCGGCACCGAGAACAACTCGAGCGATCCGGCCACGCCGGCGAAATTCGCCATCACGTTGGTGAAGTTGGTGAGCACAAGCAGGGTCATCACCAGGAAGGTCACGCGCAGGCCGAACTCCTCCCGGATCAGATCGGAGAGGCCTTTGCCCGTTACCGCTCCCATGCGGGCGTTCATTTCCTGTGTGATGACGAGCAGCAGCGCGATTGGCGCCAGCGTCCATAACGGGAGATAGCCGTACTTGGCGCCCGCCTGCGAGTAAGTGAAGATGCCGCCGGCCTCGTTGTCCACCATGGCGGTCATGAAGCCGGGGCCGATGACGGTAAAAAAGATTGCGATCTGGCGCCGGATCCGCTTCAGCATGATTCTCGCCACCCATACGCGCCCCGCTGCTATCCCTGCCGCAGCACGGAAATGATGTCATCGGCGGTGATGACGCCGCACAGACGGCCCTCTTCATCCACCACCGGAAGGTTGAGCAAGTTGTACTTGTCGAAGATCTCGAAGACCCGCTCGCGGTGTTCGGTCGCCTTGACCGAAATCAACGGCCCGGACACCAGGCTGCGCAACGGAGCGCCGGGCGGCGCGATGAACAACCGTCCCAGCGGCACCATGCCCTTATACGCCCCGCCGGAATCCACGAGCAGCACGGCGCTCAAGGTCTCTAGCAGATCTTCGTTGCCTTGCAAGGCTTCGATCGCGTCCCGGACGGTACCGTCCTCATGGACGGCCACGTATTCGGTGTTCATCAGGCTGCCCGCCTGATCCTCGGCGAACTCGAGCAACTCCCTGACCTCGGCCTTGGGTTCGGCATCCATCTCTTCGAGGATCTCTTCCGAAGTCTCCTCCTCGAGTTCAGCCAGAGCGTCCGCGGCCTCGTCCGGGGCCATCTCTTCCACGATCTCGGCGGCCTTTGCCGCTTCCAGCGCCTCGAGAATCGAGGCTTGCATCTTGGGATCCACTTCGGAGAGCGCCTCCGCCGCGACCTCGCTGTCAATCGAAGCAATGATGGATTCGCGCTCCTCGGGACCCAGCTCCTCGACGATATCCGCCAGATCCGCCGGGTGGAGCTTTTCCAGCATCGAGTAGGAGATGTTCAAACGCAGGCGCCGCAGGGGATCCGGTTCGATGATGTTGCAGTGCTCCCACCGGATCGAGTTGGGCGCGATGGGGCTTTGCAGACGACGAATCCAGCGCCGCGGCAGCACGCCCTGGAACAGGCGACGAAGGATGCTGCGCAGGCCCACGTCCACTTCGAGCACGCGCAGCACGGCGCAGCCTTCCTCCTGGCGAATCTGGAAGGTCACGTCATTGACGCGGACCACCTTGCGCCCGTCCACGTCCACGATCTGCTGGTCGAGCAGATCGCGTCCGATGCGCAGCATGTACTCGTCCTCGTGGTAGGGCGTGAGGCGTTCGTCCTGAAGATGAATGCCGTCCAGGTCAATGCTGCGGATCTGGTCGTAACGGACGGTGAGCCATGCCCAGCCGCCGCCCACCAGGTACCGGTCCACGCGAGAGGGATCCATAAGAGGCACGAGCGCGGCGTCGGCCACGCGGCCGATCCTGCGCCCTCTCAGGTCGTAGACCTTGAGGCCGACCAGCTCGGTGAAGTAAGGTAGTTCCTCCCTTGCGTCCCAGAGTCCATCCGGCAGCCGAGAAAGACCCGAGATCCCTCGCAAAGGCCGGCCCCCTGGCGGGCGCGGCCCCCGCAGCGCGAATTCCCGCTATCCTTCAATATGGCGTAACGGAGCTGCAAACCGCAAGTGGGTGCTCCGGTGACGCACTCTGGCGAATTTGTGTTACTAATCGAGGAGACTTGCGCCCATGACCCAAACCCAATCCCCCACCCAGGCCCAGTCGCCGGGAGGCGCGCAGCGTGCTCCCGGCGCCCCGAAACCGCAGGCCCGCAAACCCGAGATACCGCCGGAGTTCCAAGCGGAAGCCATCATGAAGCTGTCCGAGGCGGAGCTGGTGCGCATCCTGGAAGACCCGCAAGCCACGGTGTTCCAGAAGGCGAAGGCGTGCCAAAGGCTCGCCACGATCGGCAGCAAGGCAGCGGTGGCTCCGCTGGCGGCGCTGCTCGCAGACCCGCAACTTTCCCATTACGCCCGCTTCGGTCTGGAGCCGAATCCCGACCCGGCGGCCGACGAGGCCCTGCGCGCAGCGCTCAAGAAACTCAAAGGCAGCCTTCTGGTCGGGGTAATCAACTCGATCGGCGCGCGCCGTGATGCGCAGGCTGTGGACGCACTCGCAGGGCTGCTCAGCAGCGCCGACGCGGAAGTGGCGCGGGCGGCCGCGGCAGCGCTCGGGCGCATCAGCGGGCTGCGCGCCGCACGCATTCTGGAAGACGCGTTGCGGCGGACCAGGGGCCCGGTGCGATCCGCCGTCGCCGCAGGAACGTTGGTCTGCGCCGAGGGCCTGCTCGAACAGGGCGAGCGCGATCGCGCCATGGCCCTGTACCAGACACTCATGCGGCCGGACGTCCCCAAACCCGTGCGTCTGGCCGCGATGCATTCCACCTTCGCCGCAGAGACCTCGCTGCGGCGCGCCCGTTAAGGAGGCTAGCCGTGTCCCTGTACAAAGGATCCATCCCGAGGAGACAGTTCCTGAAAGCGAGCTCTCTGGTCGCCGCCCCCTTGATCGTGCCCAGCTCCGTGCTGGGTCAGCGCGCCGGGGCCGTGCCGCCCAGCGATCGTATCGTGGTGGGCGGAATCGGCATCGGCAGCCGCGGCGCCTACGACCTGCAAACGTTCCTCGCCCAGAAGGACGTTCAGTTCGTGGCCGTCTGCGACGTCCGCGAAGAGCGCCGCGAAGTCGTCAAGACCACCGTGGACCGGCATTACGGCAACCGCGACTGCGTCATGTACTCGGACTACATGGAGTTGCTCGCCCGGCCCGACATTGACGCCGTGCTGATCGCGACCGGCGACCGCTGGCACGCGCTCCTATCCATCCACGCCGCGCAACAAGGCAAGGACGTTTATTCCGAGAAGCCTTGCTCGATGACGATCGCGGAAAGCCAGGCGCTGGCGGCGACGTTCCGGCGCTACGGACGCATTTATCAGGCGGGCACGCAACGCCGTAACGCGGGCAATTTCGTGCTCGCAGTCGAGCTGGCGCGCAACGGGCGACTGGGAAAGCTGAAGAGCGTTCACGCGCAGCTTGTGGATGCGCGCAGCATGCCTCCCGTGCCCAGCCACGACTGGCTGCCCGCGGAGCCGGAGCCTCCGAAACAGGTGGTGGACTGGGACCGCTGGCTGGGTCCCTGCCCCTGGCGGCCCTACAACCACCTTTACGTGCAAGGCCGGTGGCGGAATTTCTTCGATTTCCACGGCGGCAGCATCCTGGAATGGGGCTCGCACACCGTGGACCTCTGCCAGTGGGCCAACGACGCCGACGACACGCAACCGCTCGAGTACGTGCCCGAAGGGACCAACCAGGGACCGTTCGCGGTGCGCTGCCGGTACGCCAACGGCGTCGAGCTGGTGATGCGCGACTCGGGCTGGCTCGGCCTCGGTTCGTGCAGCGTGCGCTTCGAGGGCGAGGACGGTTGGGTGGAAACGGGCGACACCAGCAAGATGGAAGGCTCGGAAAACATCCGTGAATTTCTGCGTCCGGTGAGCGATTACAAGGACGCCATGCACCACCACGTGCGCGACTTTTTGAATGGCATCAAGACGCGCTCGCAGCCGCGGGCCAACGCGCAGGTCGCTGCCAACAGCCACATCGTCTGCCACGCCGCCTACATCGCGTTCCAGCTCGGCCGCAAGCTGGTGTGGGACCCGGCGAAAGCCGAATTCGTGGGTGACGAAGAGGCCAACCGCATGCGGTCGCGCGCGCTGCGCGAGCCGTGGCGAATCTAGGAGGGTGGCATGTCGAGGCCGGCCCTCGCTTGCTGTGCACTTCTGTGCGCCGCGCTGGCAGCCTTTCCCCTGCTCGCCCTCTCCGCTCAGCCGGCGCAAGGCGGCCGGCGACAAGCTGCTCCGGTACCCGACGACGATGCGGGTTTCGAGCCGATCTTCGACGGCAAGACGCTGAACGGCTGGGAAGGCGACGCGACTTTCTGGCGCGTGGAAAACGGCGTCATCGTCGCCGAGAGCACGCCCGAGAAGCCGGTGGAGCGCAACACGTTCCTGATCTGGCGCGGCGGCACGCTGCGTGATTTCGAACTGAAGCTCGAATACCGGCTGAGCGAAGCGGCCAACAGCGGCGTGCAGTACCGCAGCCAGCGTCTGCCCGAAGTGAGTCCGTGGGCCATGAAAGGCTATCAGGCCGACATGGACGGTCGCGATACCTACACCGGCATGGTCTACGAAGAGCGCGGCCGCGGTTTTCTGGCGCCCCGAGGCCAGTTCGCGCGCGTCGTCCCGGGCGGCGTTCGCAAGCTGATCGCGGTGGCCGGCCAGCCCGAAGAGCTGAAAGCGCAACTGAAAACCGGCGACTGGAACGCGATGCACATCATCGCCCGCGGCAACGTTCTCATGCACGTCGTCAACGGGCGTTTGATGGCGGCGCTGGTTGACGAGGACAGCGAGAACCGCGCGCTGGAAGGGCTGCTCGGCCTCCAGTTGCATGCGGGAAAGCCCATGCGGATCGAGTTCCGCAACATCCGGCTGAAGAAGCTTCGGGACTGAACGGGCGAGCCGCCGTCAGCGCCCCGGCCGGCCAAGCCACCGGCGCAGGAATTCGAATGTGCCCACGCCGTGGATGCGGTGCGGGCCGTCGAAGAACTCGATCGCGGTGCGCTCCGGGATTCGCAGATCCGCGTAAAGGCGTCGCACCTTCGCGTACTCGTAGGCCACCCATTCGTCAATTCCCACGGGATCGCGGTGGCCGCGTTCGACCATGAACGGGCGCGGCGCAATGAGCGCCGCCATCTCGGCGTAGTTGAAGGTGTTGGCCAGATCGAACTCCGGCATCTCGTATTCGCCCGTGAACATGTAACTGAACGGCTGCTCGACGCTGGTGTTCTTCCAGATCCACTCGTTGAAATCGCCCGAGCAGATGGAAAGGGCGTAAGCGGTCAGCACTGCGGGCACACGCATGGCGGTCTTGCCGCCGTAGGAAAGGCCGTAAAAGCCGATGCGACCGGCGTCCACGAAAGGCAGCGAAGCGAGCCATTCGAGCGTTCTCTGGTGCTGGCCGATAATGAACGAGAACAGGCTCAGTCCCAGCGGATTCGCCTTGCGCTGGATCTGGCGAAAGCGGTCGCCGCCGATATAGGGGTTTTGGGGCGCGTAAACCACGAAGCCTTCATCAGCCAGGCGCGCGGCGAAGCGCGCGTAGACATCCTCCCGGCGGGCCTCGATCGTATCCTGCGGGCGGCCTTCCAGCCCGTGCTGGCAGACGACGACCGGGCGTCGCTCGCCTGGCGCAATATCCCTGGGCACGAGCAGTACGCCGTAGGCGAACACGTCCGGCCACACCGGCAGCATGACTTCATAGCCCGTCCAGCGCGGCTCGTCGTAAATGCGCCGGGTGAAGGCCTGGAGCGGCTCGGAGGGATCGGGCAGCCGTCCGATCACTTCCTCCCAAAAGTAGCGGCGGTACCACTCGGTGCTGCGCTGCCAGGCCTCGGGCGATGACGCGTCCGCCTTCCGCCAGAACTCGCGTCGGACCGCTTCGGAACCTCGCACCACGGCCTGGGTGAACTCGACCAGTTGTTCGAACTGGCGTCGCTGGCGCGCTGCCGGATCGAGGTTGCGGCTTACGACGACGGGCGCTCGGGCCTGTTTCGGCGGCCGCGCAGTTATCCCGAGCGACTCCAGCAACGCTCCGAGAGCGGCCTCGGTTCCGGCATGCGGGGCGTTCTCGATCAGGCGGAGGCGGTCTGGCGCACCGGCTCGCGTGTAGTATTTCCGCGCGCGTTCGAATTCGGCGCGGACGTGGGCGACAGAGGGCGTCTCGATGCGCCCCGGAGCTGCGCCGCGACGCGTCTTGCTGGCGGGCGGCGGGCCGGAAACCTGCGGAGCGGGCGCGGCTTCGATGATCAGCGCGCGCGGCGCGATGAGGCCGGCAACGCCCGCGTCGCCGAAATCGCTCAGCCACCGCCAGACGTTCCGATAAATGGGCGCTTCCCACAAATTTTCACCCGAACCGAAATAGCCGCTCACCAGCGCGGCTTGGATCCGCTCATCCAGAGCCGCAGCCACTAGCGCGATCAGGCCTCCCTCGCCGTAGCCGGCCACAGCGATGGGCGCACGGGACTGCAACGTGGCGAACCAATCCACGGCGGCCAGGACTTTCTGCGCCTCGTAGCCGATGATGTGGCGTCCGGCCTCGTAAGCCATGCGGTAGATGAACTCGCGATGCGGCTGGTTCGTCCAGCGGCCGATGCGGGGGTTGGCGGAATGCTCGTCGCGGCGGTCCACGAGCGCCGGCACGATCACCAGGCAGCCGGTCTCGGCCAGGCGTCGCGCGAACTGCGCCTCGGGCGGGAGGCCCGGGGCAAGCCCGGCGAGCATTTCCGGCGTCCAGTCGGCATCCGGCAACGCCACCACGAGCGCGATCGGGGCGCGTTCCGGGTCGAGCAACAGGCCCTCGCCCTCCACGCTGCCCATCACGGGCCAGCGGACGGCGTGAACGCGGAAGCCCGCGCCGCGCGCCACCACCGAGGACTCGCCGTAAGCCGCGTCCAGCTTCATCGTGATTGGGGACACTCGCGCGTCCGCGGCGCCGGTGATCTTGCGGAGCCGTGCTCGATCGGGGGCCGACCGGCGCGCGGCGGCTGCAGCTGTGGCGCGGTCCAGATAGCGGTGGATTCCCTCGACCATTTGCGCCGCCGGATCGCCTTCGAGCCGCCAGGGTTGCGTGCCGGGCAGAGGTTGCGCGGAGGCGAGGGTCGTGAGCGAGGCCAGACAAGCCAGCAGGACTCGCATAGGGAAGAGTCTACCCCTGCTAGAATCGCTGGGTATGATCAAAGGCATCGAACATGTAGCGATTGCTTCCGTGGATCCGCAGCGGCTGGCCCGTTGGTACGTGGAGACGCTGGGATTCGTGATCAACTACAACTCGGGTCGCACCGTGTTCGTGAAGGCGCCCAACGGGATGATGATCGAGATCATCACGGCGGAAGGCGAGCGCGCGCCCGCGACCCAGAGCAGCCCGGGGCTGCGGCACATTGCGCTGACGGTGGACGATTTCGACGCGGCTTATCGGCGGCTGCACGCTGCGCAAGTCGAGTTCGTGGGCGAGCCGACAGAAAGCAAAGGCAACCGCATCGTGTTCTTCAAGGACCCCGAGGGCAACCTGCTCCACCTGATCCAGCGCGCCGAACCGCTGCCCTGACCCAGGACTAACCGGCGATGACCGGATTGCGCAGCACGCCGATGCCTTCGATTTCGACCTCGACCACGTCGCCGGGCTTCATGGCGCGGGTGGCGCCGGGCGTGCCGGTGAAAATCAGATCGCCGGGCTCCAGGGTGACGTAGCGGCTGGCGAAGCGCACGATGGCCGGTCCGTCAAAAATCAAATCCGCGGTGGATTGTTCCTGTATGGTCTCGCCATTCAGGCGGGTGCGGAGCATGAGCTTGCCGTAGTCCAGGCCGCAGGCGATGACCGGTCCCACGGGAGCGAACGTGTCCGCCCCCTTGGCCCGCCACCACTGGATGTCGCCTTTCTGCCAGTCGCGCTCGCTGACGTCGTTGCCGCAGGTGACGCCGAAGATGGCTTCGCGAGCCTGTTCGGTCGTGGCGTTGCGAACGCGCCGTCCGATGACGAGGACCAGTTCGCCCTCACAGTGGACGTTGTGCGCGCCGGGCGGGATCACGATGGGATCGCCGGGATTCTGCAGTGCGCTCACCGGCTTCCAGAACAGCTCAGGTCGGGATGGCGGCTGGCGGTCACCCAGGTGGCTGCGGTAGTTGAGCGCCATGGCCAGGATCTTGCGCGGCTGGCAGGGATACAGCAACTTCACGTCGCTCAGCTTGTGCACGGCGCCCGTGGGCTGGGGACTGGCGAAGGGCGAGCCGCGCAGCTCGCGTATGGTTTCCCCGTCGAGGATTCCGTAAGCTGCGGTTCTGCCGCGCAAAAAGCGGACGTAGCGGATGAGGGACGGCGCAGCGGCCAGCGCCCCCGCGGCGGGCAAAACAAACAGTTCTCGTCTTGTGATCCTCATGGCGATTTCCCGATTATAATGTGGCTTTCGTTGCGTCGCAGACTATCCGGGAGCATCGCATGCGGACCAATCGCACAAAGCAGCGCCTCCAGCAAGGGGAGGTGGTTTTCGGCTGCGCCATCCAGCAGTTCGGCTGTCCCGAGATCGCGCGCCTGCTCGGCGCGGCGGGTTTCGATTTTGTCTTTCTCGACGGCGAGCACGGCCCCTTCGATCTGGAGACGTTGCAGGCGCTGATCCGCGCGGCGCTGGAGCGCGACGTGACGCCCATCGTGCGGGTCGGCGAATTGCAGTACACGCTGGTGGCGCGGGCGCTGGATGCCGGGGCGCAGGGCATCATCTTTCCGCGTGTGGAATCGCCCTCGCTGTTGGCGGAAGCGATTCGCTGGACCCGTTTCCCGCCCGAGGGCGTGCGCGGCTACGGGCTGACACCGCCGCAGCTCGACTACGAAGCCCGCAGCTTCCCCGAGATCATCGCGCACATCAACGCCAACACGCTGGTCGTGGTGCAGTTCGAGACCAGGGTGGCGATCGAGCGTCGCGAAGAGCTGCTGGCCACGCCGGGCGTGGACGTGGCCCTGGTGGGACCTGCGGATCTCTCGATCGCACTGGGCGTGCCCGGCGAGTTTGAGCACCCGAAACTGGTGGACACAGTTCTGGCGCTGATGGAAAGCTGCCAGCGACATGGCGTCGCGCCGGGCATCCAGGTGCGCACGCCGGCCCTGGCGAAAAAGTGGGTCGAGCGCGGCATGCGTTTCGTGGGCTGCGGCAGCGAGCACGGCCTTCTGTGGGAAAAGGCGCGGGAGACGGCGGCGGAGGTCAAAGCGCTGGCTGAACAGGTGCGCGCGTCCAGGACCTGACGCCCGGATGCCGTCCGCAATGAAGCGTGCTGCGCGGCACAGAATCGGTTGCGCGCGCGAAACGCGTGAGGCTCAGATGTAGCCGCGCTCGCGAAGGGCAGCCAGCACCTTGGCGCCGCTTTCTTCTACGGTTTCCAGATCGGTGCGGCACTCGACCTCGGGAGCGAGCGGCGGTTCGTAAGGATCGTCGATCCCGGTGAAGCCTTTCAGCTCGCCGGCGCGCGCCTTACGATAGAGGCCTTTTTGATCGCGCTGCTCGCAGACTTCGAGCGGGGCGTTCACGTAGACTTCGATGAAGTCGCCGATCAGCCGTCGCACCTCTTCGCGCACTGCGCGATAGGGAGAGATGACGGCCACCAGCACGATCACGCCGTTGCGCGCCAGCAGATGGGCCACGTAGCCGATGCGGCGAATGTTCTCGTCGCGGTCTTCCTTGCTGAAGCCGAGGCCGCGGGTGAGCGTGCGGCGCATTTCATCGCCATCGAGGATCTCGACTCGCCGCCCGTTCGTGCGGAGCTGTTCAGCGACCCAGCGGCTCAGAGTCGTCTTGCCGGCGCCGCTCAGCCCCGTGAACCAGACGGCCACTCCGCGTTCTTGCATAAGGAATTCATGATAGGACACGCGTGCGCCGCCGCGCGAAGATCGCGCCTGCTTTTTGCTGGCGATGCGACGGAAGGCCTCCCCGTGCGGTCGCGTCGCGGGTCACGCCAGGTCTGGGAAGCCGAAGCGCAGGGCGCGCTGGCTCCCAAAACGACCGGCGCTGCCGCCAACGGGATTGGCCTTGTGCTCCGGCCGAGACCGATTCGGCGTCCTGCTTAGAACATCAGCTTGAGCGCAAACTGGACCTGCCGAGGCGGATAAGCGCTGCGGAGAGTGCCAAAGTCAGCACCGCTGATGTTGTTGACGGGCTGTTCGAAGTTCGTCCGGTTCAACAGACTCAGTCACCGCGCCCGGCTGAAGCGTGATGTCCACGCGTTGCCGCGCGTTGACGTTTACGATCACGTCGCTGGCGGAAAATTTGGCGAAGCCGGGCGCCTCCGCCGTGATGGTGTATCGTCCCACGCGTACGTTCAGGAAGGTGTAGTTGCCGTTCTCATCGGTCGTGGTGCGCGACTGGATACCGGTGTCCTGGCTGATCAGGGTCACGGAGGCGCCCCGTGCTAGAATCGTCTTGAACCGTCACGCCGCGAAACGCTCCGCTCATGGATTTCCTCGAGGGCCTCAATGAGCAGCAACGGCAAGCCGTGCAACACGGCGAGGGGCCCTTGTTGATTCTCGCGGGCGCAGGCAGCGGCAAGACGCGCGTCATCACGCACCGCATCGCCTGGTTGATCCACGCCCGCGCCGTGCCGCCCTATGGCATCGTGGCCGTCACTTTCACCAACAAGGCCGCGGATGAGATGCGCGAGCGCGTCGAGGCGCTGCTCGCCGGGCGCGGCTCGGCTGCGGGGCTGACGGTTTCCACGTTTCATTCCTTCGCGGTGCGCATCCTGCGCCGGGACGGTCGTTCCCTGGCCGAACTGCGGCCGGGCTTCACGCCGCAGTTCACCATTTACGACGAGGACGACCAGTTGGCCGTCATCAAAGCGGTCTACCGGCACATGGGGCTGGACGAGAAACACTTCATGCCGTACCGCACGGCCCTGGCGCGCATCAGCTTCGCCAAGAATCACAGCCAGACGCCGGAGGAAATGGCGGCCGCCGCGCGCGATCCGCGGCTCAAGCGGCTGGCGGCGGTCTGGGACGAGTACGAGGCCCGGCTGCGGCAGGCCAATGCGCTGGATTTCGACGACCTGCTGCTCGAAGCGGTGCGGCTGCTACACCACAACGATGAACTGCGCGCCCTTTACAACGAGCGCATTCACCACCTGCTCATTGACGAGTATCAGGACACCAACCGCACCCAGTACCAGCTCATGCGCTTGCTGACCGAACAGCGCCGCAACGTTTGCGTGGTGGGCGACGAGGACCAGTCCATTTACAGTTGGCGCGGGGCCGACATTCGCAACATTCTCGAGTTCACGCGCGATTTCCCGGACGCGGTGGTGGTGCGACTGGAGCAGAACTATCGCTCGACGAAAAACATTCTCGAGGCCGCCTCCCACGTGGTGTCGCACAATCGCGAGCGGCTGGGCAAGTGGCTGTGGACCGCGGCGGAAGCCGGCCCGCGCGTGGGCCTGCTCGAAGCAGCGGACGGCGAGCAGGAAGCGCTCTTCGTGGCCGATGAAATCGAGCGTATCCTGGCGCGGCGGCCGGACCAGCGCATCGCGATCCTCTATCGCACCAACGCCCAGTCCCGGCAGTTCGAAGAAGCGCTTCGCCGTTACGGCCGGCCCTATCACGTGGTGGGCGGCTTCAGCTTCTACCAGCGCGCGGAAATTAAAGACGTGCTGGCCTACCTCAAGGTCCTGCTCAGCCCGCAGGATTCCGTTAGCCTGCAACGGATCATCAACACTCCAGCGCGCGGCATCGGACGCACGACGCTCGAGCAGATCGAAGCCTTCGCGATGGAGCGCCGGATCTCGCTCTGGGAAGCCCTGGAGGCAATCGCAGGCCAGGGGCGGCTGGGCGTGCGCGCCGAGGCCGCGGTGACCGGCTTCCGGCGGCTGATTGAGGAGATGCGCGAGGAGGCGCGCGAACTCTCGGTGGAAGGCGTCATCCGGCTGGTGCTGGAGCGGACCGGCTACCTGAAGATGCTCGAGGCGGACGACACCCCCGAAGGCGAGTCGCGGCGCGAAAACTTGCAGGAACTGGTGAACGCCGCGGCCGAGGCTGCCGAGCGGGGCGAGACGCTCGCCGAATTTCTCGACCATGCCGCGCTGGTCTCCGAAGCCGATACGCTGGACGAGCGCGCGCAGATTCTGCTGCTGACGCTCCACAACGCGAAGGGGCTGGAGTTCCCGGTGGTCTTCATCACGGGGCTGGAGGACGGCCTGTTCCCGCACGCGCGCTCGCTGGACTCTCCGCAGGCTCTGGAGGAGGAGCGGCGCCTGTTCTACGTGGGCATGACGCGCGCGCAGCAGCGGCTGATTCTGACCTGGGCGCGCATGCGGCGGCGGTGGGCCAGCGGCATCCTGGAACCCTCCGTGCCTTCGCGGTTTCTTAGCGAGGTACCGGCCCATCTGACGGAGAGGCTGCGCCCGGCGGGCCTTCCCGAGCTGGATTTGACCGCCGAGCGCCACGAGGTGCGCGAGGCGGTGGAACGTCGCGCCTACACGGGCAAGACCTACAATTCGGTGGAGGCCATCCAGCAATTCTTCGCGGGCCGGGGCGCGGCGGCTGCCCAGCCCGCTCATCCCGCACCGCCCAAGCCCAAGCCCTTGCCCACGCGGCCGCCGGAGCCGGCCCGCAAGGTGACCATCGGCTCCATCATCGAGCATCCCCGCTGGGGCCGGGGCACGGTGGTCCGTCGCGAAGGCGAGGGCGAATATGCCAAAATCACGGTTAGCTTCCCTGGTTACGGGTTGAAGAAACTGATCGAACGCTACGCCTTGAGAAGCGAGGATGAACACTAAGCACATCAAGGATCGAGCCGAACGCAAGCGATTGAAGAGGGAGGCCCGCAAGCGGCGTCCGCCCAAAACAAAACGCCCGCCCGATGTTCCGCGAGGGTCCCACAAGAAAAAGCCGCGCAAGATGCCCAAGGGCCAGCGCAAACGCTAGTGGCGTTCGCCTGCCGTGAGCCGGCTGTTCCGCACCAAGGACATTGACCAACTGATCGCGGACGCGGAGGCTCCCGAGCACCGCCTGCGCAAGACGCTGGGGCCGTGGAGTCTCACCGCGCTCGGCATCGGGGCCGTCATCGGTTCGGGGATTTTCATCCTCACGGGCACGGCCGCGGCAGGCGAAACGCTGAGCTTCCATTCCGTTCTGCACGCGCCGGTGCTGGATCTGCTGCGCTTCGGCCCGGACGCGGTCTCGACCATTGGCCGGCCGGGCGCGGGTCCTGCGATCTCGCTGTCCTTCCTGCTCACGGCGATCGCCTGCGCGTTCGCGGCCCTGTGTTACGCCGAGCTGGCTTCCATGATCCCCATCGCGGGCAGCGCCTACACGTACGCCTACGCGACGCTGGGCGAACTGTTCGCGTGGATGGTGGGCTGGCAGTTGATCCTGGAATACGCCGTCTCCAACATGGCGGTGGCGGTGGGCTTTTCGGCCCACTTCAACGACATTCTGGACAGCCTGTTCAGCCTGCGCCTGCCGCCGCAGTTGTGCGGCCCGGTCATCGCCGCCGGCCAGTTCACGGGCAATTGGTTCAACCTGCCCGCCCTGCTGATCCTCCTGTTGTTGACGTGGCTGCTGGTTCGCGGAGTGCGCGAGAGCGCCGGGGCCAACAATGTCATGGTGATGGTGAAGGTGGCCGCCATCCTGATCTTCGTCATCGGCGCCGCCAAAGCGGTGAAGCCCGATCACTGGCGCCCGTTCATGCCCAACGGCTTCGGCGGCGTGCTCACGGGGGCGGCCATCGTCTTCTTCACTTACATCGGATTCGATTCGGTCTCGACCGCCGCCGAGGAGGCGCGCAATCCGCAAAAGGATTTGCCCTTCGGCATCATGGCCAGCCTCGCCATCTGCACGGCGCTCTACGTCTCGGTGGCGCTGGTTCTGACCGGTATCGCCGACTGGCGCACTCTGAACACCGCAGCGCCCGTGGTGGAAACGCTCAAGGCGCTGGGGCTGGATTCGGTGCGCCGCTGGGTGGGCGTGGGCGCCATCATGGGCATGGTTTCTTCGCTGCTCGTCTTCCAGTATGGCCAGGCGCGGGTGTGGTATGCCATGTCGCGCGACGGATTGCTGCCCTCCGCCTTCTCCCGGATTCACCCCCGGCACCGCACGCCGCACGTGGCCACTTGGGTGGCCGGCCTGTTCGTGGGCATTCCTGCGGGCATCTGGGACGTGGGGACGTTCGCGGATCTGGCCAACATCGGGACGCTGTTCGCGTTCGCAGCGGTCGCAGCCGGCGTGATCGTGCTGCGCCGCACTCAGCCGGAACGCCCGCGCGGCTTTCGCGTCCCCGGAGCTCCGTGGGTACCCGCGCTCTCGATTCTGTTTTGCCTGATCCTGATGCTGAGCCTGCCGCTTCAAACCTGGCTTCGCTTCTTCGGCTGGATGGCCGCGGGCGCAGCCGTGTACTGGCTGTTCGGTCGCAAGCACAGCGTACTGGCGCGCTGACGAGTCAGGCCAGCGGCAGCTTCACGGGACGGCCTTCCTGTTTGGAGATTTCGCCCGCCAGGCAGATCTCGTGCGTCTTGACCGCGTCGGCCACGTTGCAGTGCGACTCCACGCCGTTGCGCACACAGTCCACGAAGTGATCAATCTCGGCCTGGAAAGGATGGTGCGTCACCGCGCCGCTGTCGGGCAGGATGGTGGGGATCGTCGCCCATCCCGTCTGCCCCGGCCAGGCGTGCGTGAACAAGCGGTTGTCCCGGATGACGCCGCGATTGCCCATCAGCACGATGGGGAAAGTGTAGGGCGCCATGTACTCGATGGAAGTGGCCACCTTGCCCATCACGCCGTCCTCGAAGCGAATGAGGATGACGCTGTTGGGTTCGTACTCGTAATCAAGCGGGTTGCCGCGGCTGAAATTGGCGTAGCCGAAGACTTCTACCGCCTCGCGCTGCACGAACCAGCGCAGCCCATCCACCGCGTGGCAGCCGGCGGCAAGCAGCGCCGTGCCGCCGTATTCGCGCCGGCTCATCCAGGGGTAGACGCTGTATTGTTTGGTGATGCCGTGCAGGTAATCCACCTCGCCGTAATAGAGATCGCCCAGCAAGCCCTGAGACAGAATCGAGCGGATCACCTGGAACAGCGGGTTCCAGCGCAACACGAAGCTGACCACGCTGCGCACGTTGTATTCGCGGATGGCGCGGTCCAGGCGCCGCAGGCCTTCCAGTTCGATCGCGATCGGCTTCTCGATGAGCACGTGTTTGCCGGCCTGCGCGCAGGCCACGCCCTGCTCGACGTGCAGATGATGCGGCGTGCAGATGGAGACCAGATGGATGTCGGGATCGGCGAGGAGGGCATCGAGGTCCGTGTAGGCACGGCAGTTGGTCAGACCGTACTCGCGCGCCTTGGCCTCGGCACGCTCGCGGCTGCGACTCAAAATCGCTCGCACTTCCGTGTACGGATTCCGCTGATAGCCCTTGATGTGCTCACCGGAAACGTCGCCGGTGCCCAGAATGGCGGCTCCCAATCGTTCACTCATGGCCGTTCCAGTATACTTTCTGGCGGCCAGGCGGCGGGCGCGCTACAATGCCCTTCACAAGATGAACGGTTACCAGAGAATCGTGGCGGCGTTGCGCGGTGAGTGGCCGGACACCACGCCCGTCATGCTGCACAACTTCATGATGGCGGCGCGCGAGGCCGGCGTCTCGATGAGCCAGTTCCGGCGCGATCCCGAAGCCATTGCCCGCTCCTTCATCCAGGCGGTGGAGAAATACGGCTACGACGGCGTGGTCGTTGACATTGATACCGCGACGCTCGCGGGCGCCGTCGGCGTGCCGGTGGCTTTTCCCGAGGACGAGCCGGCGGTGTGTCGCGGCGGGCGGCTGGCGCATCTCGAGGAAGTGCGCGATCTGGCGCCGCCCGACATCGCGCGCTACGAAGGCGTGCAAGTGTGGCTGGAAGCGACGCGCCTGCTGGTGCGCCATTTCGACCACGAAATCTTCGTCCGCGGCAATTGCGATCAGTGCCCGTTTTCGCTGGCCAGCCAGATCCGTGGCGCCGCCGAGTGGATGCTCGATCTCACGGACCCCGAGCGTGAAGCGGACGTGCGGCGCCTGCTCGACTACGCTCTCGAAGCCACGTTGCAATTCATCCGGTTGATGGCGGCGACGGGCGCGCACATGGTCTCCAACGGCGACAGTCCTGCGGGCCCCAGCGTGGTCTCGCCGCGCCTGTATCGCGAGTTCGCCTGGGAATACGAGAAGCGCGCGGTCGAGGAAGCTCACCGGCTCGGCCTGCCCTACATGCTGCACATCTGCGGCAAGACGGAGCCGATTCTGGAAGAGATGGTGGCCACGGGCGCGGACGCGCTCGAGCTGGACTACAAGACGGACGCTCGGCGCGCGCACGACGTTCTGCTGGGCAGAACGACGTTCGTCGGCTACCTCGACCCGACCGGCGTGCTTGCCTACGGCACGCCCGCGCTCGTCGAAGAGAAGACCCGCGAACTGCTGGAGATTTTCGCCGACACGCCGCGCTTCATCCTCAACGCGGGCTGCGCCATCCCCGCCAGCACGCCTCCGGAAAACCTGCACGCTTTGATGCGCACCGCGCGCTCCGTCGCTCGGGGTTAAGCCCATCACGCCCTCGGCCAAGGCGCTTTTGTGCTATACCAGGGCGCCGTGGGGGAATGCGATGCCCGGGCTGCTTTCCTGCCTGATTCTGGCGTGGCTTGCGCCGGCTGCCTCGGTGTTCGATTGGCCCGAGATCCAGGTGACGCCTTCGCCTGGATCGCCCGCCCGCCTTGCACTGTCCTCGGGGGAACGCGTGCTGGATCTGGCCGCCGCCCCCGATGGCCCGCGCGTGACCGTGGTCATCGAGAACGCGGCGGGCTCGAGCCGCGTCGCCGTTTGGAGAATCGGCGCAGCGGCGCTCGACGTTGTGTGGCAGCCGGAGGGCGCGCAGTTGCGCTGGCTCGCCTGGCATCCTGAGGGCAAACAGCTTTTCGTGGCAGGCTCGCAGGGCGGACAATGGCTGATCTGGCGGCTGGCGGAGAGCGGCGGCAAACCGCAGATCGTGTATCGTTCGCAACGCGCGATCGAGCGGCTGCTGGCGGGACCCCGTCCCTTCCTGACGGGCTACGACGAGAAACGCGGCCGCGACATCGTCTCATACCGGCTGTTTTTTGGCCTCAGGCTCGACGACAAGCGTTTTCGCATCGAGAGCGTCACCGAAAGTGGGACCCGGCCGTACTGGGTGGTTGGCCCGGGTCGCAGACCGGAGTGGGTCCCCGAGTCCGAGAACTGGCGAGCAGCAGGCGGGTTGCCGGCGCCGTCGGCCTTGCCCGTGGCCTTCCATCCCGCAGGCCACTTGCTGGTGTGGGAAGACGCCGACGATTGTTTTCACGCGGCGCGCTATGACGTGGATCACTGGGAGTCCGGTCCGGCGCCTTTGGGCGGCAAGGTGTGCGGCGGCGCGGTTGCGCCGACTCCCAATGGCGCAGCGCTGATCGCGTGGCGCGCGGGCAGCGATGGCGTCGTGCTTCATCAGGACCGAGGTCGGCGAGCGGAACCTCTGGCGGCGGGACGCCGCTTCCTGATCAGGCCCGTGCCGCTGGCGGATGGCCGCGGGCTGGCCGGAGTCACCGCGCAGGGACTGGAATACGTTCCCGTCGCGATGCCACTGGCCGACGTGGTGAACGCCTGGATGTTTGTCGAGGACGCCGGTGACGTCGCGCTGCTTGCCCGCCACGGCGGCCTGCTGCGCCCGACCAGCTTCGACCAGCTCTATTCGGTTTACGAGAGCGAAAACTACACCTGCACTGCGGCGCCGTTTTCGGTGCATCGTCGCCCGTTCCTAGTGACCACGGACATTTTCTGGGAGATTTACGCGGCTGCCTACCAGGGGCTGTTCATTTTGCGCGAGCGACGCGAGGCGCTGCCGGCTTTCAACGAGCTGGTGCGCGTGGCGCGCGAGGCCTTACCTGTCGAAACAAAATTGAGAAAAATGTTTCGTTCGATCGAGGCTGCGCTCGCCGGCCGCGCGGTCGGGGATCCCGAAGCCGCTCTCATCCTGGCGGCAAAGGGTCCCGCGCCGTCGCCCGTGCTGGGGGTCACGTTCGATTACTCAGAGCTCAAACCGCGCGGCCATTACGCCGCGGATCCCGCGCTGGCTCGTTATTTCAGCGTCCTCCGTTATCTCACGTGGGCAACCGATCCCGAGCAACGCAGCCCCGTCCCGGCCTCGGAGCTGCTCGCGCTGCGCAGACTGCCGCAGGCCGGCCGGGACGCGGCCCTGCGCTGGATTCGGGCCTACGTGGAGTTCATCGCCCCGCCCCGCTCGCCGATAGTATGGCGTGAAGGCCCATTCCAACCCCCGGCTTACGTCCGTCACCCTCCTTCCGCTGACCGTCTTCTGGTTTTCCCGCTCGGCTGGGGGTTCGACAACGAAGTTCTGAACTCGACGGTTTATCACCCCACGTGGCCGCCGGCGGAACAGATCGCGGGACCCGCCGGTCCGCGCGTCGTCCCCTCTGCGCTCGATGTGGCGGCAGCGCTGGGCAGCCGTTTCGCCCGCGAGTTGCTGGCCGAAGAAATCGCGAAGTATCCGCCGCTGGCGCAGGTCCTGGATGCGTTGCAAGCCCGCAAGCGTGCGCAGCCCGCGACGCTCTACGAGCGCTGGATCGAGGCTCTGGCTACGCAGTGGGCCGAGGATGCGCTCTCGGCTCTGCCTGCCGAGCAGAGGCCGCTGTGGCGCGCCAAGCGTCTTCAGACTGGGCTGGCTTCGTGGACGACGCTGCGTCACGTGACGGTGCTCGTGAACGAGCGTTCGGCAGCGGAGTGCGGCGAAGAGGGCATCGAGCCCATCGTGCTGCGTCCCCCGCGTGGCGCCGTCGAGCCCGATCCGGCGACGTTCGAAACCATCGCGGCTCTGTTCGATGAGACGGCGCGCCTGGCCTCATCGTGGCCTCGGATGATGGGCGCAGTGCCCGGCGAGGCCGAAGAACCCCTTCAGCAAGGCATCGTGCGCCGCTTGCGCGAGAGCGCCGCCAAGGCCCGTCAGTTCGCAGACATCGCGCGCCGCCGGCTCCAGGCTGGCTCGCTCACCAGCCAGGACTACGAGTCCATCCTCGACGTTGGCCGCATCGCCGAACACCACTTCCTCGTCTTCAAAAGTCTGGCCCGCGAGGACCTTGCTCTGGCTACCCCGGATCCGATGGCGAAGATTGTGGACGTTGCGGGCGGCGGGCCTGCGCACGTGCCGTTCCTCCTCGCTGCACTAGGACGGCCTCTTGAGTGGGATCACGTTGTGCCGTACTACGGGCGGCGCCAGATCGTGAAAGGCGCGGTCTACTCGTTTTACGAACTCGTCTCCAAAAGCTTGCTGAACGACGAAGAATGGCGGCAGCGTTTGCCCACTGAGAAACCGCCGGCCTGGATCCGGCCCTATCTGGCCGCAACGGCGCTGTCATGCCCTCCGCGCGATCCCTTCTGATCATCCTCGTGCCATTCGCAGCAGCGGCCGGCGAGATTCGCTTGCTGTTTACCGGGGATATTCTGCTCGATCGAGGCGTCCGCACCGAGATCGAGCGCACGGGTCGCTCGCCGTGGGACCAGTGGGACGCTGTGTTCCGCGGGGCGGATTTCATCGCGGGAAACCTGGAGGGTGCTCTCGGGGACGCGCGGGCTTGCGAGGGACCGCGGCGGCTTTGCTTCGCGGCGCCGACCGCCTATGTGGATCTTCTGCGACGCGCAGGTTTTCGTGCGCTCAGCTTGGCCAACAACCATGCGGGCGATCTCGGCACCGCGGGCCTCGACGAGACGCAGCGTGTGTTGCGCCAGGCTGGCATCGTGCCGCTGACGTTCGAGACCTCGCCGCACTTGGCCAACCTCCGCGGGCTGAGCGTAGCGGTTGTGGCCCTGAACCAGATTCCCGGGCGCGCAGCTACGCTCGTCCGCATACCATCCCTGGAGCTGCGCCAAAAGCTGCGTCTGGCACGCCGGCTCGCGCACCTGGTCGTGGTTTTCGTGCACTGGGGCGAGGAGTATGCGATGGCGCCGAGCGCCGCTCAGCGCCGCACCGCACAGTGGCTGATCGAGCAGGGCGGGGACGTCGTGATCGGGCATCATCCCCACGTGGTGCAGCGCCCCGAGTGCGTCCACGGCAAGCCTGTATTCTACTCGCTGGGCAATCACGTTTTCGATCAGCGCGTGCCCGGGACCAAGGATGGTCTGGTGGCGGAATGCAGGATTGTGGAAGGCGTGGCGCGCTTTCGCGCGCTCGCTACGCGGACGCCGCCGCGCTCGACCTTCCCGCGTCTTGCCGGGGAGGATGCCGCTGCGAACGCCGTTCTCGCCGGTTGCCCGGTACGTCTAAGCGAGACGTTGCGCGTGGGCGAGTGGCAGTTGCGCGGCGCCTCGAATGCGCGCGGGATTGTGCTCATTGCGCGCGCGGCGTCGAACCATGGCTGGCAGACACGACCGTTGCCGCTTCTGGCCGTGAAGGCGGCCCCGTTCACTCAGGACGGCAGCGACCCGCTGGTGTTGACGCTCGAAAAGCGCTACTCGACGCTCGACGGAGAATGGGCGCCGCGGCCTTACGTCTACCGCATCAGCGAACGCGGGCCGGTGGCCGTGTGGCGGGGAAGCGGGCTGACGTGGCCGCTGGCCGACGTCGCGGTCCGGGAAGACGGCACGCTGTGCGCGCTGCATCGCAAGGATTCATTCCTGACGCCGGATCCCGCGGCGCCGCCTTCCCGGGTGGCGGCCTACCGCTGGAACGGCTTCGGGTTCCGCGGAGTCGAGGACGCCGCGTTGGAACAATCCTGCAAAGTTCTGTTTCAGCCCTGAGGCCTCACCCGCCGCGCAGAGCCTCGAGAATCCGCGCAGGCGTCATCGGCAGCCGGAGCAGGCGCGCGCCCACGGCATCGTAGATCGCGTTGGCCAGCACCGCGCCCATGTTCACGATGGGCGGCTCGCCGCAGCCCGAAGCGGGCGCCTCCGGGTTGTCCAGCAAGACCGCTTCGATGCGCGGCATCCACGAGAAACGCGGGATCGCGTAGCTGTCGAAATTGTGGTCCAGAATCTCGCCGCCGCGGAAGCGAACCTCCTCGCTCAGGGCGTAGCCCATGCCCATCATGATGCTGCCTTCGATCTGCTGGCGGGAACCGTCCGGGTTGACGACCAGCCCCTGATCCTGCGCGCAAACCACGCGCCTGACCTGGACGCGCCCGGTCTTCTTGTCCACCGCAACCTCCGCCATCAGCACAACATACGTGCCCAGGTAGATCGCGCAGGAGACGCCGACGCCACGCCCGCTGGGCGCGCGGGCGGGCTTCCAGCCGAACTTCGCAGCCGCTGCCTCCAGCACGCGACGCATGCGCGCGTCGCTCAGATGCCGAAGGCGGAACTCCACGGGATCCATGCCGGCACGCGCGGCGAGGGTATCTATGTGCGATTCGCGGGCGAAGGTGTTGGTGTTCACCGAAGGCGCGCGCCACGGCCCCACGGCAAACGGGTGCATGCCGGGCGGATTGCCGCCGCTCCAACCGCCTGCCGAGCGCGTGCGCTGGTGCGGAATGTCGTAAAACTGGCGGGCCTCGCGATCACCGGCGCCGTAGACATCGAATTCCCACAGCACCATCTTCCCTGCCCCGTCCAGACCTGCGCGCACGTGAACGACCGCTGCCGGCCGGAAGGTGTCATAGAAAAATTCCTCGGATCTGTCCCAGACCACCTGCACAGGGCGGCCCGTGAGCCTGGCCAGCCGCGCAGCCTCGATCGCCTGGCGGGAAGCGCTCTTGCCGCCGAAGCCGCCGCCCACGTAGGTCGTGATGACGCGCACGCTTTCCGCGGGCACGCCCAGCGCCTGCGCGATCTGCTGCCTGAGCGGGAACGGCGTTTGCGTACCGGCCCACACCGTCACCTTGTCCCCTTCCACGCGCGCTGTGGCCGAATGGGTCTCCAGGGCTGCGTGTGCCACGTAGCCGTTCAGGTAGCGCGCCTCGACGATCGTGGACGAAAGCTTCGCTCCTTCTTGCAGGTTTCCGGCCTCGTGCACCACGCGTGGCGGCGGAGCGGTTTTCAACAAATGTTCGAAAATGTTCTCCTCGTCGAGCGTCGCGGGCGGGCGCTCCCACTCGGCGCGAATCGTGCCCAGCGCACGGTCGGCCACTTCGCGATGCTCGTGAAGCACCGCGATGAGATCGCCTTCGCGCACCACGCGCACGCCGGGAATTTTCTCCGCCGCGGAGGTGTCTACGGACTTGAGAACGGCGCCGTGCGCGGGCGGGCGCAGAATGCGCGCTTGCAGCATCCCCGGCAGCCGGACGTCGCCCGCGTAGCGCGCCTGGCCGGTCACCTTTTCCAGGGCGTCCTTGCGGCGTGGCGAGCGACCGATCACGCGGAACGTTGCGGGCGATTTGAGGGGCGCTTTCTCCAAACGGCGCTCGATGCGCCTGCCTTGGACCAGCTCACCATAGCTGACGCGTCGGCCGGAAGAGGGATCGCGCACAATGCCGTCCGTCACCTGAAGTTTCTCGGCCGGAACTTGGAGGCGTTCCGCGGCTAGCTCCAGCAACACGGCGCGAGCGCGGGCGCCTGCCGCACGCAGCACCGGGCCAAACTGGCGAATGCTGAGGGAGCCGAACGTGCCCATGTCCCACGGGCACACATCGGTATCGCCCATGACCATGGTGACCGCATCCAGCGCAACGTCGAGTTCTTCCGCCAGAAGCTGGGCTAGCGCCGTCATCGAGCCCTGGCCCAGCTCGACCTTGCCCACGTAACAGGTGACGCGGTTATCCGGTGCGATGCGGAGGTACGCATTGAAGTCTTCGGGGTAGGCGGCGCGCTGGGGCAGGCGCGCCGGCTCCTGCGCCGCGGCGAATTCCTCAAGCGGAATGACGACGACGAGGCCGGGCGCGGCCAGAAACTGGCGGCGGCTGAGGAGACGGTCATCGGTCGTCATCGCACGCCTCCCGACTTGGCTGCGCTGGCTGCGTGCTCGATGGCCGCGACGATGCGCGGGTGCGAGCCGCAGCGGCAGAGGTTGTCATCCATGGCCCGGATGATCTGCTCGCGAGTAGGCTGCGGATTCCTGAGCAGCAGCGCGTAAGCGTTCATGATCATCCCCGGCGTGCAGAAGCCGCACTGGAAGGCGTGATGCTCCAGGAAGGCCTGCTGGAGCGGATGGAGACGCCCGTTGCGGCTCAGGCCCTCGATGGTGACCACGCGCTTGCCTTCCACCGCGCTTACCGGCGTGGCGCAGGAACGTACGGCCTCGCTGTCCACGACCACCGTGCAGGCCCCGCAAAGACCGGCACCGCAGCCGAATTTCGTGCCGGTGAGGCCCAGATCCTCGCGCAGGACCCAGAGCAGACTGCGCCCGGGATCCACACTGAGCCGGACCGGCTTGCCGTTGAGTTCGAACGAAATGACTCGTTGCATACGCCTCCGGCGCTGAGTCGCCTGGATCATGATACAACCCCGCCGGAGGGCAAGTGCGGGCTACGGCGGCGTGGCCGGCAGTCGGCGCAGCAAGTCGCGCATCTGCTTGCGTACCGAGGCGTAGGAGGGTTCGGCCGCCAAGTTCCGGCGCTCGTGCGGATCGCTGCGATGGTCGTAAAGTTCGGCCTGCGTGCCTTCGGGATCCCACTCCGTGTAACGATAACGTTCCGTGCGGACGGTACGTCCGAAGATCTTGCCGCGCAGTGTGACGGTGTAGGCAGGGTGATCCCACGTCTGGTGCGGATCGCGCAGCAACGGGACCAGGCTCTGTCCTTCGAGGCCGGGCGGCGGCTTCAGGTTGCACAATTCGGCCAGCGTCGGGTACAGGTCCACTAGCTCGACCGTGCGGGGGCAGGCCGCGCCGGCGCGCGCCATTCCCGGAGCGACGATGATGAGCGGTACGCGCGCCGTCACTTCGTACAGCGAGTTGTGTTTGGACCACTTGCCCTTCTCGCCCAGGTGGTAGCCGTGATCGCCGAAGAGCACGACGATGGTGCGATCGGCCAGGCCCAGCGATTCCAGTTTGTCGAGCACGCGTCCGACCTGCGCGTCCATGAAAGATACGCACGCGTAATAAGCGCGGATCATTTCGCGTGCCGCTTCGGGCGTGGCGTCGCGTCCGATGAAGAGGTCGCCGTTGCGTTCGGGCAGGGCGACGGAGGGCACTCCCGGCGGCAGCGTAGGACGAGGCGCGAAATCCTCGGGCAGCGGAATCCGGGCCGGATCGTAAAGATCGAAATACTTCTTGGGCGCCACGAGGGGGCTGTGGGGCTTGACGAAGCCGACGCCCAGGAAGAACGGGCGGTCCTTGTACTTTTCGAGCAGCTCGAGAGCGCGGCTGGCGGTGCGGTAGTCGGGTTGATCCTCGCCTTCGCCGGGCACGGCTTCCCAGCGATCCGAGTTGCGGGCCTGCCTGGCGCGCTCTTCCGGAGACGGGGCCTGGCGGCGGAGCACGGGCTCGCCGCCCTCGTCCCAGGAGGGCGCGTCATCAATGGTGCCGTGGAAGATCTTGCCGGTGCGTGCGGTGACGTAGCCGTTTTGGCGGAACAGTTGGGGCAGCGTGATCCAGTCCGGGAACTGATCGCGGAAATAGCGCAGGTTGTCGAGGACGCACGTGGTAGTAGGGTAGCGTCCGGTGAGCAGCGAGGTGCGCGAGGGGTTGCAAAGCGGGTACTGGCAGTAGGCGCGCTCAAATCGGACGCCCCGCCTTGCCAGGCGGTCTATGTTGGGGCTGCGGACGATGGGGTTGCCGTAGCAGCCCAGTTCGGGCCGGAGGTCGTCCACGGCGATGAGCAGAACGTTGTACTTGGGAACGGCGCTCGCGACGGAGGCCGCGAGGCCGGCCAGGAAGCTGCGGCGCGTGGGCAAAAGTAAGGAGGATGAGTGGGCAGCCATCAGGGTGTAGTGTATAATAAGTCTTCGGAAGCCACCCTAGCTCAGCTGGTAGAGCGGCTGATTCGTAATCAGCAGGTCGCCGGTTCGATCCCGGCGGGTGGCTCCAGGGGCATGCCCTTGTCCGTTGCCTAAACGGCGCCGTTCGGCAGAAGATACGCGGCGAAGCCTGATTGTCCGGACCTTACGGCACCTCTTGGCGACCTCGTCGGTGCCGCATCTGCAAAACCCGCCCGGGACCCCTGCGAGCTTCCGCGCTGCCGCCTTTCGCCCGCCTTAACGCGTTGACGTACCCGGCTCGCGGCCTCTTCGGCGAACATCCACCCCGGCAAGGTGCTAATGGAGGCGTCCGCCCCTTATCGATCCCACGCGCGGAACGAACGAGAGCAGGGCGCTCGAATGGTACCCCGGTGGGTACGCGGGAACGAGAGAGGCCTTATAACCCACTGAAAATAAGGGGGATATCTTGGTGAGCCGGGCGGGACTCGAACCCGCGACCCTCTGCTTAAAAGGCAGATGCTCTACCGCCTGAGCTACCGGCTCCCGCGGGAAACAGCTTCCTCGAACCCACGATACCACATCCACGCTCCCACGGTGTCACAATAAAAACTTATGCCGGAACCCGTCATTCTCATCGCAAGCGGCGATCTTCGCCTTTCCGCCAACCAAGTCTGCTGGCCCGCCCAGCAAGAGGTCGAGGAAAAGGTCATGGAGGCCATCCGCCGGATGGGCCGTGCCGTCCGTCGAGGCCATCCCTACGACCCCGAAAAAGGCCATGGCTTCATAGACAGCCAGAAACGCGGTCTGGAGGTTTTCCGCGAAATTCCTCCCGACGCGCCTATCGTGGTGGTCGAGGCCGTCTGGCAATACAGCCATCACGTCTTCCCGGGCCTGCTCACCCACCGCGGCCCCATCCTCACCATCGCCAATTGGAGCGGCCAGTGGCCCGGCCTGGTCGGCCTGCTCAACTTGAACGCCTGCCTGACCAAAGCCGGCGTGCGCTACAGCACCCTCTGGAGCGCGGATTTCACGGACGATTTCTTCCTGGACGGCCTTCGTCGCTGGCTCGACGGCGAAACCCTCGTGCACGACACCAGCCACGCACGCCCGCTCAAGCAGTTCAAGCTGCCGCCGCGCCCGGCCAAGGTGGGACGCGAAGTGGCGCGCGAGCTCAAAACGCGCAAGGCCATCATGGGCATCTTCGACGAGGGCTGCATGGGCATGTACAACGCCATCATCCCCGACGAGCTGCTCCACCGAACCGGGGTCTTCAAGGAGCGACTCAGCCAGTCGGCCCTCTACGCCGCCATGTTGCGCGTGCCGGACGAGGAGGCGCGCGAAGTTCGCGCCTGGCTCGAGGACAAGGGACTGCGTTTCATCACCGGCCCCAACCCCGAAACCGATCTGACCGATGATCAGATCCTGTGGCAGTGCAAGATGTACGTTGCCGCCGTGCGCATCGCCGACGAGTTCGGCTGCGACACGATCGGCATCCAGTACCAGCAGGGGCTGAAAGATCTGGCCCCGGCCTCGGATCTCGTCGAAGGGCTGCTCAACAACGTGGACCGGCCACCGGTGCGCGATCCCAAGACGGGCCGGATCCTTTACGAAGGCCAGGCCCTGCCTCACTTCAACGAAGTGGACGAGTGCGCCGGACTGGACGCGCTGGTAACCAATCGTGTCTGGCGTCGGCTGGGCTTCGACCCCGAGACCACCTTGCACGACGTCCGCTACGGAGAGCCGTACAACGGCGAGTTCGTCTGGGTGTTCGAGATCTCGGGCGGCGCGCCTCCCGCGCACTTCATCGGAGGCTATCGCGGCGCAGTGAGCGAGCGCCAGCCGCCGATGTACTTCCCCATGGGCGGCGGCACCCTGAAGGGCGTTTCCAAGCCGGGCGAAATCGTCTGGAGCCGCGTCTTCGTGGATAACGGCAAGCTGAAGGTGGATCTCGGCCGCGCCAAGGTCGTCGAGCTGCCGCCGGAGGAAACGGAACGGCGCTGGCGCATCACGACCCCGCAGTGGCCGATCATGCACGCCGTCACTTACGGAATCACGCGCGACCAGATGATGGCGCGGCACAAGTCCAACCACATCCAGGTGGCCTACGCGCCGGACGCCGAAGGCGCCAACATGGCCCTGGCAGCCAAGGCGGCCGCTTTCAAGGAGCTGGGCCTGGACGTTTTCATCTGCGGCGACAACCACGGCCTGTAACCCCCGTCGCCGCCTGCGATATACTGCCAGTTCGAAGGTGGAGCCATGTCATTGCGAGTAGGAATCATCGGAACCGGGGCAATCTCCCACAAGCATGCCCAAGCTTACGCCAACATCGGTTACAAAGTCACGGTCTGCACCGATATCAACGAGCAGGTGGGCCGGCAATTCGCCGAGAAGTACGGCGCCCAGTTCGTGCCCTCGTACGAGGATGTTTGCCGGCACCCCGAGGTGGATTTCGTGGACGTCTGCACGTTCCCGGATTTCCGCCTGCAACCTCTGAAGATCTGTGCCGAGACCGGCAAACATATCCAGGTCCAGAAGCCGATCTCGACCAACCTGGAAACCGCGCGCGAGATGATCGAAACCGCTCGCCGCGCGGGCATCCAGCTTGGCGTCGTGAGCCAGCACCGCTTCGACGACTCCAGCCAGTTCCTGTACAAAGCCATCCGGGCAGGCCGGCTCGGCAAGATCCTGCAAGCTGACGCCTATGTGAAGTGGTACCGCACGCCGGAATATTACTCGCGACCCATCAAGGGGAGCTGGGCGGTGGAAGGCGGCGGCGCGCTCATCAATCAGGCGATTCACCAGGTGGACGTGTTGCGCTGGTTGATTGGCGGGGTCAAGGAACTGTTCGGCTACTGGCAGCTCGGAGCCTTGCACAAGATCGAGTCCGAAGACGTGGTGTGCGCGGTGATGCGCTACGAGAACGGCGCCACCGGCGTCATCCAGGCCTCCACCGCCTTCTGGCCCGGCTACACGGAACGCATCGAAATTCACGGGACCAAGGGGACGGCCATCATTTCCGGCGACAAGCTCACGACGTGGGACGTCCGCGACGACGAAGGCGAGCCGCCGCCGCTGGCCAAAGACGTAGCCTCGGGCGCATCGGATCCCATGGCCATCTCGCTCGAGCCGTTCGAGCGCCAGTTCCTGGATTTCGGCGAAGCAATCCGCACAGGACGTCCGCCGCTCGTATCCGGCGAAGAAGGTTACCGTGCCCTGGAGATCGTCCTTGCGGTGTATCGCTCCTGCCGTGAGGGCGTGAAGGTTACGCTGAGTTGAGTTCGCGCGTTGACGAGCGGCGGTGGTTCCGCCTACGGGTTCCCGCCTCCAGCGCCAACCTCGGGCCGGGATTCGACGCCATTGGCCTGGCGCTGGAGCTGTATCTGGAGTGTCGCTTCCGGCCTTCCGACGCCCTCAGGATCCGCGTGGAGGGGCGCGACGCGGCTCAGATCCCGCAAGGGCCTGAGAACCTCATCTGGCAGACCGCGCTGGCGGTCGCGCAGGATGTTTCGGAAACCATGCCGCCCATCGAGCTGGAAATCCGTAACGAGATCCCGGTGGGCAAAGGCCTGGGATCGAGCGCGGCCGCGCTGACCGCCGGCGTGGTGATTGCGGATTGCGTTCTGGGCCTCGGCTGGAAGCCGCTGCGAATTCTGGATGAGGCGGCCCGCATCGAGGGTCATCCGGACAACGTGGCGGCGTGCGTGCTCGGCTCGATCGTGGCTGCGGCCATAGACGAAGGCGGCTGCACGCGCGCCGTGCGCCTGGCGCTGCCCGAACACTTCGCGGTGGCCGTGGTGGTTCCGGACTTCGATCTGCCCACCTCCAAGGCGAGGGCCGTCCTGCCGGAGAGTTATTCGCGCCAAGACGCCATCTTCAATCTCCAGCGGGCGGCTTTGCTGATCGCGGCGCTCGCCACCGGCTGCCCTACGGCTTTCCCTGCTGCGCTCGAAGACCGGCTCCATCAGCCGTACCGCATGCCGCTGGTGCCCGGGCTGGAAGAAATTCTCAAACTGCGCGCTCCCGGATTGCTCGGTTGTGCCCTCAGCGGAGCAGGCCCCTCCGTGCTGGTTTTCTACGAGAAGGGCCGTGATGAGGTGTGCGATCTGGTCCGGCAGGTCTTCGCGCTGCACGGGCACGACGCCGAAGTCTTGCGCACCGCAATCGCGGACAAGGGGTACGAACTGGAGCAGTGACGCATCGGCCCGCGCCCTATGGCGGGAACGCGGCCAGATATAATGGCGCTTCGCCCCCGAGGCGAAAGCAAGGAGGTCCGGAGTGAGCAGCCACCAGCCGTGGAAGACAGATTCCTGGTTCACCAGCCCCTGGAACTGGCTGCCCGAAGTCCGGCAAGGAATGGCGTTCCCCGAAACGATCAAGATCCACGACGTTACCTTGCGGGACGGCGAACAGCAAACCGGCGTCGTCTTCCGCCGTCACGAAAAAGTGGCCATCGCGCGGAAGCTGGCCGAAGCGGGCGTACACCGGATCGAGGCGGGCATGCCGGCCGTATCGGCTGAAGACGAAGCGGCCATCAAGGACATCGTGGCCCTCGGCTTGCCTGCCGAGATCTTCTCCTTTGCACGGTGCCTTCCGTCCGATGTGAAGCTGGCCAAGGACTGCGGCGTCAAGGGAATCGTCACGGAGATTCCTTCCAGCGAGCACATCATCCGGCACGCCTACGGCAAGACGCTGGAATGGGCAATTCAGGCTTCCATCGAGACGACGCTGGCCGCCAGGGAAGCCGGACTCTACACGGTGTTCTTCACGATTGACAGCACGCGCGCCGATCTGGATCGCTACATGGATCTGGTGGAACGGGTGGCCACCGAGGGGCACATGGATGCGCTCACCGTGGCCGATTCCTTCGGCGGCTGCACGCCGCAGGCCATCGCACACGTTATCGGCAAGCTGGGGTCGCGTTTCCGCCAGCCCATCGAAATTCACTGCCACGAGGATTTCGGCCTGGGGGTGGCCAACACGATCGCCGCGCTGGCGGCCGGGGCGTCGGTGGCGCACGTCACGGTATCGGCGATCGGCGAGCGGGCCGGCAACGTGCCCCTGGAGGATACCGTAATGGCCCTGCTTTGCCTTTACGGGGTGGATACCGGCATCCGCACCGAGAAGCTCTATGAGCTGTCGAAACTCGTTCAGCAGATGGCGGGCGTGACTCTGCCGCCCAACCGGCCGATCGTTGGCGACTGGCTTTACCGGATCGAATCCGGCATCGTAGCCATGTTCCATCGCCGCTCCAAAGACGTGGAGCCGTTGGAGTACATCCCGTTTCGCGCCGAGCTGGTGGGGCGTCCAGCAGTGGAAATCGCCCTGGGCAAGGGCAGCGGCCTGGCCAACATTGAGGAGCACCTGGAGCGGCGCGGCCTGACCGCGACGGCTGAGCAGGCTGCCGAGCTGCTGGCCCTGGTCAAGCAGCGGGCGGTGGAGAAGAAAGGTCTGCTGAGCGACGAGGAATTCGACGAGCTGGTGGAGCGCGTGCTTCGCAACGGGAGGAAGGGGAGCGATGTTTCGGCATCTGGATGAGCTGGTGGAGGCGGCCCGGGCCCTGGGACCGGTCCGGATTGCCATCGCGGCGGCGCACGATCCCGACGTGATCGAGGCCATGCGCAAGGCCCGGGACATCGGGCTGGCCGAGGGATACTATGTCGGCAACGCCCACAAGATCCTGGAGCTGGCGCGGTCGGTGAATCTGGAAATACCCAATTCCCGTCTGATCCACGAACCTGACGACGCGGCGGCAGCGCGCAAGGCGATCGCGCTGGTGCGCGAGGGCACGGCGAGCCTCCTGATGAAGGGAAAGATTTCGACCGCCACGCTGGCGCGCGCGGTGCTGGACCGGGAAACCGGCCTGCGCACGGGACGCCTGCTCAGCCAGGTCATCGTCTTCCAGGTCCCGGGCTTCGATCGGCTGATGCTGATGAGCGACGCGGCCATCAACATCGCTCCCACGCTGGAGCAGAAGGCGGAGATCTGCCGGAACGCGATTGAGGTCGCGCACGCCATCGGCATCTCGCGACCGAACGTGGCCCTGTTGTGCGCGCTGGAGATGGTCAACCCCGAGATGCCGGCCACCGTGGACGCGGCGGCGCTCACCGTAATGAATCGTCGCGGGCAAATCAAGGGCGCTTATCTGGAAGGACCGATCGCCCTGGATGCTCCGCTCAGCCGCTTCGCAGCCGAGCGCAAGGGAATCGAAAGCCCGATCATCGAAAACACCGATATTTTCATCGCTCCCGATATCGAAGCGGCGAACATCCTCTACCGCGCCATCCTGTACTTCGCCAAGGGCGAATCCGGCGGCATCGTTTACGGTGCGCGCGTGCCCTTGATCTTGCTGTCACGCGCCGAGACGCCCGAAACCAAGATCCGCTCGATCGCCCTGGCAATGCTGGTGGAGGCTCATGGCCGCCAGCAAGCTTGAGCGGCTGCGCCAGTTTTTGCCCTTCGTGGGCATCGGGGCTGTCTTGCTGTCCCTGCTCATTGCGCTGCTGTTCTGGGTGCAACGCGGGGCGCACCTTGAGCTGGAAGGCGCCATTGGCCGCGCCCGCACGCTGGGCCTGCCGGACGGCAGCACGATCGTGATCCTGGACTTCCGCATCAAGAACGTGGCCGATTATCCCTTCGTCGTCAAGAACATCGAGGTCTTGCTGGAATCGCGGGAAGGCAAGACGTGGGAGGGCGCCATCGCTTCGGATCAGGACACCGCACGCCTGTTCGAGTACTATCCCGTACTGGGTCCCCAGTACAATCCCACCTTACTGGTGAGGACGCGAATCGAACCGCACCAGAGCCTGGACCGGATGCTGGCCGTTCGATTCGAGGTCCCCGAAGAGGCGGTGGAGCAACGCCGGACGTTGCGGGTGCGGATCACGGACGTGGATGGGGCAGTCTCCGAAATCGGCGAGCAGCGTCGCTGACACTTCCCTGCCAGGCCGCCACAGGCGGCGTGCAAGGCGCTACAGTTCCCGGAAGTCGGAAAATTCAAAAAACCGGATTCTGGTGTCGTTCGCGTCTTGTAATTCGTTGAGAAAATGAGCTACTCTGGGGGTACGAAGGCGTCGAAGGGGTTGGCACAACAGTTGCAAAGGAGGCCGAAGGGAGTAGTGTAGGCGGAGACGGGTGGAATGCGGGAGTTGCGGTACCAATTCACGCGGGCGCTGCTGGTGGTGCTCACCGCAGCCGCCTGTGTGGCCGCATTCGTCAACTTCCAACAGCAGGCCCGATTCCGGCTTCCCGAAGACGGCGTGGTTTGGGTGGAAAGGCCGGAGGGCGTGCGTGCGTTGCACGTGCGGGCTGGCGGCCCAGGCGATCGGGCGGGCTTGAAAGTCGGCGATCTGCTGCGACGAATCAATGGCGCGCCGATCGAACGCGTTCAGGACGTCACGCGGATCCTGGTCGGGGTGGGAGCGTGGCGGCGCGCAAGTTACGCCGTCGAGCGTGACGGGATCCCGTTTCAGGCTCAGGTGATCGTCGGTGAGACGCGGCCCGACGCGTCGCTCTATCTGCAATACGCGGTGGGCGCTGCCTGGCTGGCCATCGGATCCTTTGTTTTGTTCCGGCGGGTTGGGGCGCCCAAGGCCGTGCACTTTTACTGGCTCTGCCTGGCTACTTTCGTCCTGCTGAGCTTCCATTACACGGGCAAGCTGAATAACTTCGACAAGGCCATTTACTTTGGCAATGTCACGGCGGGTTTGCTGGCGCCCGTCCTCTTCCTCCATTTTTGCCTGAGTTTCCCCGAGCCGAAACGATCGCTCAAAGGTTGGCGCGCCGGCTGGCTCTATTTGCCGTCGCTCGCTCTGTTGCTGTTCTGGATCGGCCTGAGCTCGGGTTGGGTCCGCACCGCCATGCCGCTGAACGAAATGAGCTGGCTGCTGGACCGGGCCTGGATCGCGATGGCCACGGTGGCATGGCTAGCCGGAGGATTGGCTTTGGTGCGCGCGCGACGGCGCACCAGCGACCCGTTGACCCGCCAGCAGCTCAAGTGGCTGCGCAACGGGACCCTGGCCGGCTTCGGTCCTTTCGCCGTTTTCTATGCGATTCCCTATACGCTGGGGGCGCTGCCGGGGCCGTGGGCCAAACTGACGGTGGCGGGCTTGGTGCTCGTGCCGCTCACTTGGGCTTGGGCCATTCTCCGCTACCGGCTCATGGACGTGGATGTCATCTTCCGGCAGGGTTACGTCTACACGCTGGCGACCCTTTGCGTGCTGGGCCTGTTCTTCAGCCTGCTGTTTTCCCTCGGGCGATTCGAGGACATCGAGCCGCTTCCTGTGGCGATTTTGTTACTGCTGGCGGCTTTCGTGTTCCAGCCCATCCGGAACTGGATCGAGCAACTGCTCGACCGCCACGTCTTCTACCGGGAACGTTACGATTACCGGCGCACGCTGGCTGATTTTGCCCGGGAGCTGGGCGCCGAACTGGATCGCGACGCCTTGCTGGAGCGGGTCGCGGACCGGCTAAGGAGCACGCTGGGCATCGTGCGAGTGGCCTTCTTCCTGCAAGGCGATGACGGCCGTTTCTATCTGGAGAGGATTTTCGGTCCGACGCCTGCCGAGTCGGAGACCGGCGCCCGGCGCGATCTGGATCTGAGCTTTCTTGAGACCGAGCCGCGCAAGCCCGTGCTGTTCTTCGAGCGCACCGGGCGAAGCCTCGAGATTTTGGACCGCGATTACCCGCCCGCCGTCCGCCGTACGCTGGCCGACCTCGACTTGACTTATTACGTGCCGTGCTCCGTGCGCGGCCGCACGATCGCGTACCTGGGTTTGAGCCGGACCGACACAGGCGACTTCCTTTCCAGCGAGGATCTGGATCTGGTAATCATGGTCGCCGGTTACCTCGCGATCGCGCTGGAAAACGCCCGGCTTTACAGCTCGCTGGAGCGCAAGGCGCTCGAGTTCGAGCGCCTGAAGGAGTATAGCGAGAACATCGTAGCCTCGATCCGCGTGGGCGTGGTGGCTGTGGATCTGGAAGGCCGCGTCGAAGGCTGGAACCCGGAGATGGAGCAGCTCACGGGGCTGACGCGCGAACAGGCTTTGGGAAGGCAACTCGGGGAGCTGCTGCCGCCGGATCTCGCCGAGCAACTGGAAACGGCGCTCCGGCAGGAGGGAATCCGGCAAATCTATCAAGTCCCCTTGCGCATGCCCTCTCCCAAAGTCATCGAGATGCCAGGACCGGGCGGCAATGGCAAGCAGGGCGGGCGCAGGGAACCGCTGAGGGCTGAAAGCCTCGTCAATATCGCGGTGACGCCGCTGGTGGGCCGGGACGGCCGGCAAATCGGGCGGGTGATCCTTTTCGACGACGTTACCGAACGGAGTGAGCTGGAGCGTCGGCTGGCGCAGGCCGAAAAGCTCAGCGCGATCGGATTGCTGGCGGCCGGGGTGGCGCACGAGGTGAACACGCCGCTGGCGGTGATCTCGACCTATGCGCAGATGCTGGCCCGGCAGGTTTCGGGCGATCCCGACAAGGCGCGCCTGCTCGAGAAGATCACGCGGCAGACCTTCCGTGCCAGCGAGATTGTCAATGCCCTGCTGAATTTTTCGCGCAGCGCTCCCGGCGCTTTCGAAGAGGTAGATCTGAACCGGCTGATTCGCGAGACCCTGCTGCTGCTCGAGCACCAATTCCAGCAAGCGGGCATCCGGGTAGAATTGGAATTGGAGGAGGGGCTCGGGCGCGTCCAGGGCGACCCGGGCAAACTCCAACAAGTTTTCCTGAATCTGTTTCTGAACGCACGGGACGCCATGGAAGGCGGCGGGGTGCTTCAGGTTCGCTCGAGCAGCGATGGCGGCCAGACCGTAGTCGAGGTGCGCGACACCGGTCCGGGCATTGCGCCGGAGCACCTCCACCGGATCTTCGATCCGTTCTTCACCACCAAGCCTCCCCGCCGGGGCACCGGACTGGGGCTTTCCATCAGCTATGGCATCGTGCGTGAGCACGGCGGCGAAATCGAGGTGGAAAGCCGCCCGGGCGAAGGCGCCCGCTTCCGTGTGACGTTCCCGCCGGCGAGGAAAGCGCTGCATGCCTGACAAGTCCGGGGCTGCCGCAGCAACGGCCACGTCCGACCGGGGACGCATCCTGGTCGTGGACGACGAGCCGGATATCCGCGAATCCCTGTTCGAGCTACTTGCCGGTGAGGGCTACCGGGTAGATCTTGCCGCAAATGCCACCGAGGGGCTCAAGCAAGCGGAGGCGCGCGAGTACGACCTGATCCTTCTGGACGTGCTCCTGCCCGATCGCAGCGGCATGGAAGTGCTGCGCGAGCTGCGACGCAGGGACCGGGAAACGCCCATCGCACTGATCACGGCCTACGGCTCGATCCCGCTGGCGGTGGAGGCCGTCAAGGCCGGCGCCAGCGACTTTTTCCAGAAGCCCTGGGACAACGACAAGCTGCTGATCGAAATCGAGCGCATGATCTCCAAGCGCCGCCTGGAGCGGGAAAACACCCAGCTCAAACGGGCGCTGAAGCAGCGCTACGCCTTCCCCAACATCGTGGGCAAGAGCGAGCGCATGCTGCGCGTGCTCGATTTGGTGGCGCAAGTGGCGCCGAGCCGCTCCACGGTTCTGATTACGGGAGAAACCGGGACCGGCAAGGAGCTGATCGCCAAGGCCATTCATGCCAATTCGCCCCGCGCCGATCAGGTCTTCATCGCGGTGAATTCGGGATCGCTGCCGCCGGAGCTGCTCGAGTCCACCCTGTTCGGGCACGTGAAAGGATCCTTCACCGGCGCCATCGCCTCGCGCAAGGGCTATTTCGAAATCGCCAACCACGGCACGATATTCTTCGACGAAATCGGCACGATCAGCCTGGAAACGCAGGCGAAATTATTGCGCGTCATCCAGGAAAAGGAATTCATGCCGCTGGGATCCGGCGAAGTGATCCGCGTGGACGTGAGGATTCTGGCGGCGACCAACTCGGATCTGTACAAGCTCGTCCAGGAAGGCCGCTTCCGCGAGGATCTTTATTACCGGCTCAACGTAATCAACATTGCGCTGCCGCCGCTCCGGGAACGCCGCGAGGATATCCCGCTGCTGATCGAACATTTCTTCAACAAATACTGCCAGGAAAACGACAAGTTCCTCGACTCGGAAGGACGTAGCATCCTGCGTTTCGACGCCGAGGCCATGCAGATTCTCATGGACTATTCCTGGCCCGGCAACGTGCGGGAGCTGGAGAACGTAGTGGAACGCGCAGTGGTGCTGGCCACTCAGCCCGTGGTGACGGCGGACGTGCTCCCCGACTACCTGTTGCAACAGGCAGGCATGCGCATCCGGCGGGACGCCGGTGGCCGGCTGCCGCCCGATGCCTCGCTCTTCGAAATGGTGGCGGACTACGAGCGCCGGGTCATCATCGAATACCTCGAGAAGGCGAACTGGAGCCAGACCCAGGCCGCTGAGATGCTGCGGATCCCGCTGTCCACCCTCAACCAGAAAATCAAGCGCCTGCAAATCGAGATTCCGAAACACCGCGAAGCGACCCGGGCGGAGCGCACCTGACAGGCACGCGCGCACTTGCTCCCTGGTTTGCCCCCTCACGACGCGCTGTGCTAAAGTCGTGGTCTTCGACCCCGGTGGCGAGGGCAGCGTCACGCTGGGCTGAAGCGCTGCCGGCGGCCCCGGGGCGTCGCCAAACCCCATGGCTGAACAAGCACCGGAAGGGAAGGCGCAAGCGGCTCCGAAGCCGCAGCCTGCCGCTAAACCTGCCGCGGCGATGGCCGTCACACCCTGGGAAGACGAGCTGACGCGGCAGTTACAGGAAAAATTCGGCGAGCAGATCCTCGAGTTCAGCTCGTACTTGGGACAGAATTTTCTCGTCGCGCGACCCGAGGCGGTGATCCCGATCCTCGAGTACCTGAAGGCGGAGGCGCAGTTCGACTACCTGGTGGACGTCACCGCAGTGGATTACCCCGAGAGGCCCGAGCGCTTCGAGCTTGTCTACATTTTGTACAGCTTCGAACGCAACCAGCGCATCCGCATCAAGACGCGCATCCCGGAAGGCTTCCGCCCGGCCACGGCCGTGCCGGTCTACCCCACGGCGAACTGGCTCGAGCGTGAGGTTTTCGACATGTTCGGCATCGAGTTCCAGGGCCATCCCGACATGCGCCGCATCCTGTTGCCTGAGGACTGGACAGGTCACCCGCTGCGCAAGGACGTCAGCATTCTGGACATGGACCAGCGTTGGGTGCGGCAGCATCTGGGAATTGAAAGCGGGCAGTGAAGACCATGCCGGATTCCACTTTTCTGGACGCCACCGAGCTGGTCCTGAACATGGGGCCGCAGCATCCCTCCACGCACGGGGTCCTGCGCGTCATCCTGAAGCTCGACGGCGAAAAGGTTATCGGCACCGAATGCGTCATCGGGTACCTGCATCGGGGTATCGAAAAGATTGCCGAGAACCGCACTTACGCCCAGTTCGCTCCTTACGTGGACCGCATGGATTACGTCGCTGCGGTCTCCAACGGCCTGGGCTATTGCCTGGCGGTGGAGAAGTTACTGGGCGTGGAAGTCCCGCCGCGAGCGCAAGCGGTGCGAGTGATTCTGACGGAACTGAACCGGATCGCCAGCCACCTGATCTGGCTGGGCACGCACGCGCTGGATGTGGGGGCCATCACGCCGCTGTTTTACTGCATGCGCGAGCGGGAGGAAATCCTTAACATCTTTGAGAAGTATTGCGGCGCCCGGCTGACCACGCATGCTTTCCGCATCGGCGGTTTGCAATACGAGACCTACGACACCTTCGAGCAGGACGTACGCGCCTTCTGCGACATGTTTCTGCCCAAGGTGGACGAGTACGAAGAGCTGCTCACGGGCAACCGGATCTGGATCGGACGGCTGAGGAACGTCGGCATTCTCACTGCGGAGGAATGCAAGGCCTATGGCGTGACGGGTCCCCTGCTCCGCGCGGCCGGCGTCAAGTGGGATCTGCGCAAGGCGCAGCCCTACTCGGGTTATGAACAGTACGATTTCGAGATTCCTACGGGGACAATCGGGGACAGTTACGACCGGTATCTGGTGCGAATCCAGGAGATGCGGCAATCGGTCCGGATCATCCGGCAGGCGTTAGACGGGCTGCCGGGTGGTCCCATTATGGGCAAGGTCCCCAAGGTGATCAAGCCGCCGGTGGGCGAAGTTTACGTCTCCATCGAAGCTCCCAAAGGCGAGCTGGGCTACTACATCGTCAGCGACGGCTCGACGCAGCCGTATCGGGTGCGCGTGCGGCCGCCGTCATTCGTGAATTTGCAGGCGCTGGATAAAATGTGCCGCGGCGCCCTGGTGGCGGACGTGGTGGTGGTCATCGGGACCATAGACATCGTGCTGGGGGAGGTGGACCGATGAAGCAGGGAGGGGCACTGCGCAGGTTTCTCCGCAAGGTCCTGTTCATTGACCTTATTGAGGGGCTTTGGGTTACTTTCCGGTATCAGCAACCGAAATATATTTACACCGAACAGTACCCGGCCGAGCGTCCCAAGATTGCCGAGCGGTACCGCGGAGCGCCCCGCCTCAACACCAACCCGGAAACCGGCGAGACCCTTTGCATCGCCTGCAACTTGTGCGCGCTGGCCTGCCCGGAAAACCTGATCGTGGTAAACAGCGAGCGGGACGAAAAGACGCGGCGCAAGGTCCTGACCACGTTCACTTACGATACCTCGCGTTGCATGTTCTGCGGGCTTTGCGAGGACGCCTGTCCCGTGGATGCGCTCGAACTCACGCAAGATTTCGAGCTGGCCAGTTATTCGCGGGAGGGCGCGATCTGGGACCGGCAAATGCTGGAGGAAGGGCCGCGGCCAACGAAATACGCATATTGAGCCTATGTGGGTGGATGCCTTCTTCTTTTATCTATTCGCTGCCATAACCCTCACCGGCGCGGTACTTACCATAACCCGGCGCAACGCCGTGCACAGCGCCATGTCGCTCATCCTTTCCCTGATCGGCGTGGCCGGATTGTTCTTGTTACAGCGGGCGGAATTGTTGTTTGCCGTGCAGATCGTGCTCTACGTGGGCGGCATCATGGTCCTGTTCCTGTTCGTCATCATGCTGGTGAACCTGGATCAGGCCGCCCGCATGCGCCAGTTCAGCAGGCAATGGTGGCTGGCGCTGGCCTGCGTGCTCGCCATCCTGGCCGAGATCGTCTACGTGCTCGGCCGGGGGTCGCGGGTTTTCCAGTTCGCGCCTCCGGCGCCGCCGGCACAGGGCGGTAATGTCGAGCAGGTCGCGGACGTTCTCTTCAAGCAATACCTGGTTCCCTTCGAGCTGGCCTCGATCCTGTTGCTGGCTGCCATCGTGGGTTCAGTCATCATGGCAAGGAAGAGGGTCTGATGCTCTACCCGATCACGGCTACTCACTACCTGGTTTTGGGCGCCGCGATGCTGGCGATCGGCACGATCGGCGTGCTGGCCCGGCGCAACATCGTCGTCATTCTGATGGCGATTGAACTCATCCTGAACGCGGTCAACATCAACCTGATCGCGTTCTCGCGCCACCTGGGCCAGGTTCACGGACAGGTCTTCGCCATCTTCGTGATCACGGTGGCGGTAGCCGAGGCGGCCGTGGGCCTCGGCATTCTGATCGCCTTGTTCCGCAACCGCGAGACGGTCCAGGCCGACGAGATCAACCTGCTCAAATGGTGACGCGGGGATGAACTTCCTGGAGCTGATCTGGCTGATTCCCTTGTTCCCGCTGGCCGGCGCGGTGCTGATGTTGCTGATCGGGCGCCGGCTCGACCCCCAGGGACCTTCCGATGTAGCCGTGGCGCCGGGGGTCGCACCGGAAGGCACGCCGGCGGCCCCCGCTCACCACGCGAGCCATCACGGCCGGCGGTCCCGGGCCCTGATTTCCCTGCTCTGCCCTGGAACGGTCCTGATCTCGCTGATTTTCTCGATCGGCGCCGTCGCCCAACTGGCTTCCCTGCCCGAACGAACCTGGCAAGTCATCAAGTTCACGTGGGTGGCGGGCCTGCCCTTCTTCACCCAATCCGGGGCGCCTGCCCGTTTCACGGCCGACTGGGGTTTCCTGCTCGATCCGCTCAGCTCTGTGATGATCCTGGTGGTCACCCTGGTGGGGTTCATCATTCATGTGTACTCGGTCGGCTACATGGGGCACGAAGGAGGTTATTACCGATTTTTCGGGTATATGAACCTCTTCGTGTTCTTCATGCTCATGCTCGTGCTGGCGAACAATTATGTGCTGATGTTCGTCGGCTGGGAGGGCGTGGGCCTTTGCAGTTACTTGCTGATCGGTTTTTACTTCCACAAGAAATCGGCGGCAGACGCGGGCAAGAAGGCCTTCGTGGTGAACCGGATCGGCGACGCGGGATTCATCCTGGGCATGCTGCTGATGTTCAGCGTGTTCGGCAGCGTGCGATTCCTGGACGTCAACGCGGCTTTGTCCAGCGGGCGCTTTGCCGCGGAGACCACCGGCTTCGGCGTGCTGAGCGCCATGGCCTTGCTGCTGTTTTTGGGAGCGACGGGCAAGTCCGCCCAGTTCCCTCTCTACGTCTGGCTGCCGGACGCCATGGAAGGCCCCACTCCGGTGTCGGCCCTCATCCACGCCGCCACGATGGTGACGGCGGGCGTGTATATGGTGGCCCGCTCCCACCACCTGTTCCGTCTCACACCCGAAGCCTCGGCGGTCGTCCTGGCGATCGGCGCCTTCACCGCGATTCTTTCGGCTTCGATTGCGCTCGTGCAAAACGACATCAAGCGCGTGCTGGCCTATTCGACCGTCAGCCAGCTCGGCTATATGTTCATGGCCTGCGGCGTGGGCGCCTACTGGGTGGCGATCTTCCACCTGTATACGCACGCCTTCTTTAAAGCGCTGCTATTCCTGGGATCGGGTTCGGTGATCCATGCCCTGGGCGGCGAGCAGGACATGCGTCGCATGGGCGGTCTGAAGGACAAGATACCGATCACTTACTGGACAATGGTTGTGGGGGCTCTGGCCATCAGCGGAATCCCCGGCTTTGCAGGATTTTTCTCCAAGGACGAAATTCTGTGGCAAATTTATTCGAGCCCGCAGGGATCCCGGGTCATTTACGCCGTAGCTTTGCTGACGGCGGGCATGACCGCCTTCTACATGTGGCGGCTGATCTTCATGACCTTCCATGGCGCGCCCCGCATTGACGCCCACACGCTGGCCCATGTGCACGAATCTCCGCGGGTGATGACGGTCCCGCTGGTGGCTCTGGCTGCGGGGAGCGTCCTGGCCGGCTGGATCGGCGTGCCGAAGCTGTGGAGCTTCCTGCCTGACAGCTTCCGCCTTTTCGAACACTGGCTGGCGCCTGCGGTGAGCGCGGCGGCGCACGTCCACGTGGCCGAACACGCTCATGAGGCCGCGACGGAATGGCTTCTGATGGCGATCTCGGTGGCGGTGGCCCTGGCGGGTATTGCCGTTGCCCGTCACCTATATGTGACGCGGCCGGAGCGCGCGGCTGCCCTCCGCCAGGCCGCCGGCCCGCTCTACACTGTGTTGGCCAACAAGTGGTACGTGGACGAGATTTATGATTTCCTGTTCGTCAACGGCCTGGGCAAGGGCGGCGGCAGCGCACTGGCGCGCTTCGACAGCCGGATCGTAGACGGCGGAGTGAACGGCGCGGGCTGGATCACGCGACTTACTTCCGCCTTGAGCATCTGGTGGGATACCTGGATCGTGGACGGCGCGGTCCGACTTACGGCCTTCCTCGTCAAGGCGGCTTCTTTCCCGGTGCGCTTGCTGCACACGGGTTCAGTTCAAGCCTACGCCCTGGTCATCGTGCTGGGCGCCACGGTGGTCTTTGCCTGGTATTTGATGCGGTAAGTCCATGAGCGAGCACTGGCTGAGCATCGTCCTGTTCACGCCGCTGGCCGGGATGTTGATCCTGTTGTTGATTCCATCCCGGCGCACGGATTTGATCCGGATTTGGGCGAACATTGCCGGCATCGCCGGTTTTCTGGTTTCCCTGCCGCTGCTCTGGCGCTTCGACAAGAACGCCTCGGGATTCCAGATGGTGGAACGCCACGAGTGGATCCCGAGCCTGGGAGCCCGGTACATCGTAGGCATTGACGGCATCAGCCTGCTGCTGGTGATGCTGACCACGCTGGTGGGCGCGGTGGCCATTCTTTCTTCCTGGAGCGCGATTCAGGAGAGAGTCAAACAGTATTACGCCATGTTTCTGCTCCAGCAGACGGGCATGCTGGGCGTGTTCATGGCCCTGGACTTTTTCCTGTTTTTCGTGTTCTGGGAAGTAACGCTGGTGCCGATGTACTTCATTATCGGCGTCTGGGGCGGGCCCCGCAAGCTCTACGCCGCCATCAAGTTCTTCCTATATACCCTGGCGGGCAGCGTTCTCATGCTGCTCGGCATCCTGACCCTTTACTTCCAGCATTTCCAGCAGTTCGGCTTCTATACCTTCGAGATCGCCGAGTTGATGAAGCTGGACCTCCCGCTCAGCCTGCAAAGATGGGTCTTCTGGGCGTTCTTCATCGGCTTCGCCATCAAGGTGCCGATGTTCCCCTTCCACACCTGGCTTCCGGACGCCCACGTGGAAGCGCCGACTGCAGGCAGCGTCATCCTGGCCAGCATCCTCCTCAAGATGGGCACTTACGGCTTCATCCGCTTTTCCCTGCCCCTGCTGCCCAAGGCCGCCATGGATCCCGCCATCGTCAAGGCGCTCGTCGTTCTTTCCCTGATCGCGATCATTTACGGCGCTCTGGTCAGCCTGATGCAGCAGGACTGGAAGAAGCTGGTGGCTTACTCCTCGGTGAGCCACCTGGGTTTCTGCACGCTCGGCATCTTTGCCCTCAACCCGAACGGGCTGGCAGGCAGCGTAATTCAGCAGATCAACCACGGCATTTCGACGGGAATGCTGTTTTTGATCGTGGGCATCGCTTACGAGCGGCGCCACACGCGTGAGATTGCCGAGTACGGCGGTCTGGCGCACGTCATGCCCAAGTACGCCACAGTTTTCGCTTTCGCCATGTTGAGCTCGGCGGGTCTGCCGCTGCTCAACGGGTTCATCGGTGAGTTCACGATTTTGCAGGGGGCGTTCGAAGCCAACCGCATCTGGGCCGCATTTGCTGCGACGGGCGTGATTCTGGGCGCCGCCTACCTGCTCTGGCTTTATCAGCGAACCATGCTCGGGCAGATCACCAATCCCAAGAACCTGCGCCTGCCCGACCTCAATTGGCGCGAGCTGGCAACGTTTTTGCCCCTGATTGCCTGGGCCATCTGGATCGGCGTGTATCCGAAGCCTTATTTCGAAGTGCTGGAAAAACCGGTTACCGAGATTGTCCAGAGGGTGCGGCCTGAGTACTTCCGTCAGGCGCCCGTGATGGCCTCGGCCCCGCTGGAGGTGCTGCGGTGAGTGAGTTCTACACGTCGGTAGACCACTTCGCACTCATTCCGGCCCTCATGCTGGCGCTGTTCGGCTGCGCCGTGTTGCTGTTTGACTTTCTGGTCTTCCCGGAGCCGCGGCAACGCAAGTGGCTGCTTGTATTCGTGGCCCTGGGCATCGGCTTTGCGGGCCTCGGGCTGGTGCGCCAGCAGATGTTCCTGGCCGCGGAAGGCCTCAGCGAATTTACCGCCTTTCGCGGCGCGCTCACGATTGACGGGTTCTCCATCTTCTTCAACTGGATCTTCCTGGCCGCCTCATTAATCGTGGCCCTGGTTTCCTACCGGTATCTGGAGATCGAAGGCGAGCACCACGGCGAGTATTACGGACTCATCCTGCTCGCCAACTGTGGAATGTACTTTCTGGCCGCCGGTTCCGACCTGGTCACCCTGTTTGTGGGTCTGGAGCTGATGGCGATCTGCTTTTACATCATGGTCGGGTTCCTGCGCTTCGACAAGCGCTCGAACGAGGCGGCGATCAAGTATCTGCTGCTGGGCGCATTCTCCAGCGGCTTCCTCGTCTACGGTTTTTCGGTCCTGTACGGGATTGCCGGCTCCACCCGTCTGGGCGACATCACCGCCGCCGTGGCGTCGCGCTCGCCCTGGGATCCGCTCGTGTTCCTGGCTCTCGCCACCACCTCGGTAGGTTTGCTTTTCAAAATTTCGGCCGTGCCGTTCCACATGTGGGCGCCGGATGCCTACGAAGGCGCGCCGACAACAGTTACTGCCTATCTGTCCGTGGCGTCCAAGGCGGCATCCTTCGCGTTTCTGGTGCGCATTTTCCTCGGGCCGCTCATTTCGGCGCGGGAAGTGTGGGCGCCGCTGCTCAGCGCGGTGGCCATCGCCACGCTGACGGTGGGCAACCTGGCGGCGGTAACCCAAACCAATATCAAGCGCCTGCTGGCCTACAGTTCGATCTCGCATGCGGGCTACATCCTGCTCGGTCTGGTGGCGGGCAATCCGACGGGCATCAAGGGCGTGGCCGTCTATCTGCTCGTTTACACCTTCATGAATCTGGGGGCGTTCCTCGTCGTAGTGGCGCTCCGGCGCGAGCATATTCTCGGCGAAGACCTGGAGGACCTCAGCGGACTCATGCAGAAGAGCCCCGTCCACGCCATCCTCATGCTGATCTTCCTGCTCTCGCTGGCGGGGATTCCCCCAACGGCCGGTTTCCTGGCGAAGTATTACATCTTCTGGGCCCTGATCCAGGCACGCCAGTATGTGCTCGCCGTAATCGCGGCTGCCTATGTTGCGGTGGCCATTTATTACTACTTCCGGATCGTCCGGAGCATGTTCATTTCCGAGGCGGTGGATCGGGAGCCTCTGGCTACGAGCTTCGGCCTCAGGCTGGCGCTGGGAGTTACCGGAGTACTTACGCTGGCCATCGGGATCTACCCGCAGCCCTGGCTCGAACTGGCGCAGAATTCGGTCTTGTTGCGGTAAGCCACCATGCAGGAGATTCTCTCTCACCCGCTGACGATGCCGACGCTGATGGCCATCGTCATCATTGCCTTGTTCCCGCTGGTCGCCGGCTACATTGTCCTGCTCGAGCGCAAGATCCTGGCCGATTTTCAAGTGCGCCTGGGACCGATGCGCGTGGGTCCGCATGGTCTGCTCCAACCCATCGCGGACGCTCTCAAGCTGATCATCAAGGAGGACGTAATCCCCTCGGCGGCGGATCGAGGGCTGTTCCTGCTGGCGCCGATCATTTCGGTGTTTACCGCCCTGACAGCCTTTGCCGTGGTGCCGTTCAGTGAGCAGTTGCGCATTGCGGACGTCAATGTGGGGTTGCTGGTGATCAGCGCGATGTCCGCGGTGGGCGTGCTCGGGATCGTGCTGGGCGGGTGGTCGGCCAACTCCCATTACGCGTTGCTGGGAGCGCTGCGCAGCGGAGCCCAGTTGATCAGCTACGAAGTGGCTTTGGCGTTTGCGCTACTTTCCGGCGTGATGGCCGCGGGGACGCTCAGCATGGTGGGCATCGTGAAGGCGCAGTACGAGCGGCAGATCTGGTTCGCGTTCGAGAATTACGGGTTGATGCTGATCCCGGCGACGGTGTATTTGATCGCCGCAGTGGCGGAGACCAACCGCGCGCCCTTCGACTTGCCCGAAGCAGAATCCGAGCTGGTGGCCGGGTTCCACACCGAGTACAGCGGCTTCCGCTGGGCGCTCTACTTTCTGGCGGAGTACGCGAACATCTTCATCGTTGCGAGCGTGATGGTGACGCTGTTCTGGGGCGGCTGGCTGCGGCCCTTCCCGAACGTGGCCTGGCTGGAGTACCCCTTGAACTACGCGTTTCCGGTGGCGCTGATGGCAGGCTCGGGAGTGATGTGCTTCCCGCTCGCCGCGCGTCTGAAAAGCAGGGCCAATGCGATCGGTTTGCGCGTAGTGGGTCTATCGCTGGTGGGAATCGGCCTGCTGTTTCTCGTTCCCGCTGTGAACCGCGCCGTAATCGGGCCGTTCTGGTTCCTGTTGAAGGTGGCCATCGTCATCTACGCGTTCATATGGTTCCGGGGCACGTGGCCGCGCTTCCGTTACGACCAGTTGATGAACGTAGGCTGGAAGCGGCTGATCCCGGTCGGCATGGGCGCAGTGCTGGTGAACGCAGCAGTCGGGATGCTGAAGGGCTGAGCGGCGCGGGCGCCCTCAGCCCAGTTCCACCACTTTAGCCACTTTCACTGCAGGGTGCTGGCGAAGCTGAGCGAGCACTTCTTCCGATGCGGGCTCGTCCGTTTCCACGACCGCCAGGGCCTCCAGAGGACCGTCCGGGCGCGGGCCTTCGCGACGTCCCAACGAAAAGTTGGCAATGTTGATGTTGTTGCGACCCAGCACCGTGCCCACGTGGCCAATCACGCCCGGCACGTCCTGGTTCTTCATGAAGATCAGGTGACCGGAGAGCGGCGCCTCGCAGTAGATTCCGTCCACCTGGATCAGGCGCGGGCGATCGAGCACGACGGCGCCCTCCACCGTGGTCACGCCCGATTCCGTCTCCAGCTCCAGGCGTACGGAGTCCACGTGGCCGGTGCGCTTCTCGTGCCGCTCGGCTACGGCCAGGTTCCGCTGCGCCGCCACGTGCATGGCATTGACCAGCGTCACCCGTTCTGACAGCCAGCGATTGAGCAGGCCGACGAGACCCGCGTTGCGCACCAGGTGCGTGTTGGCCTCGGCAATGCGACCCGAGTAAACCACGCGCAGCGCACGCGGATGGCCAGGCGCGATCTGGGCGGCAAACGCACCGAGTCGCTCCGCCAGCGTGATGTAGGGAGCGACGACCCAGTACTGCTCGGGTGAAAGAGCGGGCATATTGCAGGCGTTGATCGCCACCCCGTGGCGCAGGTACTCCAGAATCTGCTCGGCGATGCGCACGCCGACGATCTCCTGCGCTTCCTCCGTGGAGCCGGCAATGTGCGGCGTGGCGATCACGGAGTCGAATTGCAGCAGGCGAAAGTCGGGCGGCGGCGGCTCGGGCTGGAAGACGTCCAGGGCGGCCCCGGCCACGCGTCCCGATTCCAGAGCTTCGCAGAGAGCGTCGTGATCAATCAGCTCGCCGCGCGCGCAGTTGACAATGCGGATGCCCGGTTTCATTTGCTCGAACGCAGCGCGATTGAGCATGCCGCGCGTCTCCGGGGTCAGGGCCACGTGCAGGCTCAGATAATCGCTTTCGGCGTACAGGCGCGCCGTGTCCACTAGCTCGACGCCCAGATCCGCTGCGGACTGCGGATTCACGTAAGGATCGCAGGCCAGAATCCGCATCTCGAAGGCGCGGGCCCGTCGCACCACCTCGCGTCCGATGCTGCCCAGCCCGAGGATCCCGAGCGTCTTGCCGCGCAACTCGCTGCCCATGAACTTTTTCTTTTCCCACTTGCCGGCATGCATGGAGGCATTGGCCTGCGGGATCGAGCGGGCCATGGCCAGCATCAGCGCGATCGTGTGCTCCGCCACCGAGACCGCGTTGCCGCCGGGCGTGTTCATGACCAGCACGCCGGCTGCGGTGGCAGCGGCCAGATCCACGTTGTCCACCCCGACGCCGGCGCGACCGATCACGCGCAGCCGCGGCGCTTTCTCCAGCACCTCGCGGGTAACCTTCACCGCGCTGCGCACGATCAACGCCTCGGCTTCAGGCAGGCTGGCGAGATAGTCCTTGGGATTGGAAACGATCACGTTCCAACCCGGCTGCCGAAGCAGCTCGATCGCCGCCGGAGCGATGCTTTCCGCGATGAGGATGTTCATGCCAGCGCCGCCTCCCGGGCGAACGCGGCTTCAGCGTAAACCTTCTGCGCTGCCGCCACGCCCGTTCCATAACGCACAGGAAATCCATGCGCGTTGAGGATGATCTCGAGACCCGCGATGATCGCGAAAATGTCCGCGAAATCGAAGTAGCCCAGGTGCGCGATGCGAAAGATCTTGCCGCGCATGACGCCCTGGCCGTTGGCGATGATGGCGCCGAAGCGGTTGCGAAACTCTTTGACGATGAGACCCGAATCCCAACCCGCCGGGGCTTTGACCGCCGTGACCGAAGCTGCCGGCGTATCCTGCGCGAACAGCTCGAGACCGAGCTCGCGCACCGCCTCACGGGTAGCGCGGGCCAGAAGCTGAGCGTTCTCGATCAGCTTGTCCATGCCGATTTGCTTGATGTAATTGAGCGCAGCGCCCAGCGCCAGAAGCAGCGCCGTGGAAGGCGTCCAGCTCGACTCGCCTTTCTCGGCGTTTTTCTTCTCCTTCTTCAAGTCGAAGTAATAATGCGGCAGGTTGGCGGTCTCTGCGCGCTGCCAGGCCTTCGGGCTCAGGGTAATGAAGGAAAGCCCGGGCGGAATCATGAACGCCTTTTGCGAGCCGCCCACCACGACGTCCAGGCCCCAGCCGTCAATGTCCAAGGGCATGGTTCCGATGCCGGTGATAGCGTCCACCACGAAAATGGCCTCCGTGCGCGCTACCACTTCGCCCATACCGCGCACATCGTGGGCGACTCCGGTGGACGTCTCCGATGCCTGCACAAAGACGCCGCGCGCATCCGGATGCGCCGCTAGAGCCTCCGCCACTCGCTCGACAGAAACCGCGCGCCCGTACTCGGCCTCCAGCACCACGGTCTCCAAGCCGAAAGCGCGCGCGATCTCAACCCACCGCTCGCCGAACTTGCCCGCCGAGCAACAGATCACCTTTTCGCCGCGCGAGAAGAGATTGGAAACGGCGGCCTCCATCGCGCCCGTGCCCGAAGAACAGAACACCAGCACGTCATGGGAGGTCCCGAGAACCTCCTTGAGATCCCTCAAAGCCGCCTGGTAGACGCGGCGAAAATCCTCCGTGCGGTGATGGATATCCGAGGCCATCATCGCTTGCAACGCGCCCGGATACAGGGGCGTTGGTCCCGGCGTCAGCAATCTCTGCTTGCGGATATGCATGGGATACAAGTCTCCTGTCCGATCCCTTTGCGGGGGTTAGTCAAATAGGATAGCAGATTTGTGCGTGAAGGTAGCCGATCCGCCAGCGGCTACAATGGTCCCGTGGTGACCTTCGAAGACATCCGGCAGGCGCATGCCCGCATCCGGGACCGAATCCGCCGCACCCCCGTCGAGCGCTCGCGCAGCTTTGACGAGCGCGCCGGGCTGCACTGTTACTTCAAGTGCGAGAACCTGCAACGCGGCGGCGCGTTCAAGATACGCGGCGCCACGAACTTCATCCTGCAACTGGACGCCGGGCAACTGCGTCGCGGCGTGGTGGCTTACTCGTCGGGCAATCATGCCCAGGCGGTCGCACTGGCTGCCCGGGAAGCAGGGACCCAGGCCACGTTGGTGATGCCTGCCGACGCGCCGCGGTCCAAGCTGGAGGCCACTCGCGCCCGCGGCGCCCGCATTGTGACCTACGACCGGCAGCGCGAAAGCCGGGAGGCGATCGGTGAAGCGATCGCGCGCGAAACCGGCGCCACGCTGGTCCCGCCGTTCGACCATCCCTGGATCATTGCCGGCCAGGGCACTGCCGCCGTGGAGCTCCTGGAGGACGTGCCCGAACTGGACGCGCTGATCGCGCCGCTTGGCGGGGGCGGCCTGCTCTCCGGCTGCGCCATCGCTGCCAAGGCACTGCGACCGCAGATCCGCGTTTTCGGCGCCGAACCGGAGCGCGCCAGCGACTGGTATCTCTCGCTGGCGCAAGGCAGGCGCGTCCGCATCTCGCCACCGGACACTATCGCAGACGGCCTCCGGGCGCCCCAGCCCGGTGAGCTGACATTCAGCCTGCTGCGCGAGCACCTGGAGGCCGTGCTACTCGTCAGCGAGGAGGAGATTCTGGAAACCATGAGTTTCCTCCTGATGCGCCTGAAATTGCTCGTAGAGCCAAGCGGCGCAGCGGCCGCGGCGGCCGCCTTGTTCCGGAAATTGCCGCCGGAGTTGCGCTCGGTGGGCGTGATTCTCTCGGGCGGTAATGTGGATCTTGACGTAATCCGGATGCTTCCCGATACAGACCGCCGGCAGGATGGTAAGATGGACTAAGCGCAGCTCCAGCCGGCAGTCGGATGTATAACGCATTCTTCGGTTTCAAGGAAAGTCCCTTCAACCTGACGCCGGATCCCGCGTTCCTTTACCGCTCGCGCCAGCACGAAGAAGCGCTCGCCAACCTCATTTACGGCGTACAAAGCCGCAAGGGCTTCGTGGTGCTTACGGGCGAGGTGGGGACGGGCAAGACCACCATGCTGGAATGCCTGCGGGACTTTCTCACCGCCCGGCGCATTGATTTTGCCTTCCTGTTCAACTCCCGGCTGACCGTGGATCAGTTCTTCGAACTCATCGCATACGATCTCGACCTGCGCTGCACGCGAACGTCCAAGACGGAAGTCCTGATCGCGCTGAACCAGCTCCTGCTGGACAACGCCAACAGCGGGAGCACGACCGTTCTGATCATTGACGAAGCCCACAACCTGGAGTGGGACGTGCTCGAGGAAGTGCGGCTGCTGGGGAATCTGGAGACGCGGCGCGGCAAGCTGCTTCAAATCATCATGGCGGGACAGCCGGAGTTGGACCGCAAGCTGGATGCTCCCAGCCTTCGCCAGCTCAAGCAGCGCATCGCTCTCCGCTGCACCTTGCGACCTTTCGAAGAATCCGAGACCATCGAATACATCCACACTCGCCTGGCGCGGGCGGGCATGAGCGAGCCCACCGTCTTCCCGCCCGAGGTCCTGCGCGAAATCCACATTCGTTCCCAGGGCATCCCGCGTCTGATCAACGCCATCTGTGACAACCTGCTGCTGACCGCATTTGCGCTGGAAAGCCGCGTGGCCACGCTGGAAATGCTCGACGAAGTAACGGAAGACATGCGGCTGGAATGGCCGGGGCGCAGACTCACTGCCGGCAGGTCCGGGTCCTACCGGAACCCGCACTCCAGCGAACCCGGAGGCTGAACGCCGCTCCGCCGGCTCCGTCGTTCCGACCCCTTCCCATTGGCAAAGCGCGCAGGAATATCCTATTCTGGGGAAACCGAATGCCGGATCGTCTTGCTCGTTTCACACGCCGAAACTTCCTTGGGACCTTCGCGGCGCCCGCGGTGATCCGTTCTGCCGCCGCGCGGCGGCCCAACATCCTGATCGCGATTGCCGATGACCAGTCATACCCTCACACGGGCGCGATGGGCGATAAGGTGGTGAAGACGCCAGGTTTCGATCGCGTCGCCGCACAAGGAGTGCTGTTTCGGCAGTGCTACAGCTTGTCGCCCGGGTGCGCTCCAGCGAGGGCCGGTTTGCTCACCGGGCGTTACCCATGGCAGTTGGAGGAAGCAGGAACGCATGCCAGCCTGTTTCCCCGCAAGTTCACGGTTTTCCCCGAGCTGCTCGAGCGCCACGGTTACTTCGTCGGCCTCACAGGCAAGGGCGCAGGTCCGTGCAATTACACGGATGCAGGCTGGCCGCACAATCCTGCCGGGCCGAGCTTCGACAAGTACAAGGTCGCCAATCCTCCGCGCGGCATCAGTTCCAACGATTATGCCCGGAATTTCGAGGATTTCCTGAACGCCCGTCCCAAAGACAGGCCTTTTTGCTTCTGGTATGGCGGCCATGAGCCGCATCGCATTTACGAGAAAGGGGCGGGTCTCAAGGCAGGAAAGCGGCTGGAAGACGTTGTAGTTCCTTCCTTTCTGCCGGACTCCCCCGAGGTCCGCAGCGACATACTCGATTACTACTACGAAATCGAATATTTCGATTCCCACCTTGCTCGCATGCTGGATTTGCTGGAAAAGCGGGGCGAGCTGGAAAATACGATCGTTCTGGTGACCGCGGACAATGGCATGTCTTTCCCCGGCGCCAAAGCCACCATGTACGATTACGGCATCCACGTGCCGCTGGCCGTGATGTGGCTGGCGCAATGCAAAGGCGGGCGCGTCTCCGACGACCTGATCAGCTTCGCCGACTTTGCGCCCACCTTCCTGGAAGCGGCGGGCGTCCCGATTCCCCGCGAGATGGTCGGACGCAGCATGGTCAACCTGCTTCGCTCCGGCAAGTCGGGCGTCACCGAGCCGGATCGCCGGCGCGTGTTTTCGGGCCGCGAGCGCCACTCCCATGCCCGCTTCGACAACCTCGGTTACCCGGCGCGCGCCCTGCGGGAGGGCAATTATCTCTATGTGTGGAACATGAAGCCGGACCGCTGGCCCGCAGGCGATCCTGAGCTTTACGCCGACATAGATAACGGGCCCACCAAGCAGTGGATGCTGGAGCATCGGAACGATCCCAAGGTCGCTCCTCTGTTCGAACACAGTTTTGGCAAACGGCCGGAGGAGCAGTTATTCGACGTAAGCAAGGATCCCGGCTGTCTGAAAAACCTGGCTGGACAAGCGGCTTACGAATCGGTGCGGAAATCCATGCGCGCAGCTCTGGAAAAGGCCTTGAAGGACCACGGCGATCCCAGAATGCTGGGCAAAGGCGATATCTGGGAAAGTTACCCGCGCTTCTCCGAGATGCGTCCTGAGTTAGGCGGTTTCGCGGAACGCGGGAAGGTTAATCCAAAGTATCTGGTGAAATAAGTACACGAAGAGAACCGACCCCTCGTGATCCTGCGCTCACCGCAGTGGCTAACTCGAGCACCAATCGGGGAAACTAGCCGAGCAGGGGGGTTCCGCCCCGAGTTTCTCGATTTCCAGCGGGGCATCCGGGTAGGAAAGCTCGACGAGCATGAGCGCATCACCCGTATCATCAAGCGAGCTTTGGAAGCGCGTTACCGCCAGCCGTTCGTCACCGAGAAGTGGGGACGTGGCGCTTACTGGCGGTGGATCGGCTGGCTCCCACTGGCCAATCGTGCGGCCAAGCCACTTTCCAGCCACATCAGCTTTGGTTGCGCGAAGTTTTTCATCTATCTGGACACGGAAGAAAAGTTATTCCAGTGCGGAATGCAGGTGGAGCGGGGGTACATCCGTCCGCCGGCGGGCAACCGGGCTTGTCGCTTGCAGCCCGACTGGGACTGGCACCGTCTGATCGCCGGACTGAAGCCGCGTAGCCGGCTGGATCGGGAGTTGCGCCGATTGCTACGGGAAGGCTTCCGTGTTTTCGGCGGAGGTTGGGAATCTGGCGCGGCCGACTACGGAGCAGAAGATTTTCCGGGCGTGACAGCCCTGCGCCGGGTGCTGGAGAGCGCGCCGAAGAGTCAGTGGGCCGGCTTCCAGGTTTACTACCCCATGACCGAGGCGGACGTGCGAAGCGCAACGGGCGAGGATCTCATCGAATCCATCCTGGCCGTGTTCGATGAGACGGCGCCGGCGATGAATTGCGTAATGCAGATCTCCCTGGAGAGGGCCTTGGGGCACGAACGGGGCTGCGGGGCGGGATCGGCCTGAGGGGCAAGCAGTGCGCGGAACGCCATTTCGGGGAGGCGCCAGCCCCCAACTGAGCGCTCATCAGCCAGATCCGTGCCGAGCGGGAACGGTGGCTCGCTGGCATGGCCCGGGCGTGGACGGATGCAGCAGCGGGCTTTCGCGGCGCCCGGAGTTGTGTTAGCATGAAAACTGAGCGGCCAACCCGGAGAGGTGGCTGAGTGGTCGAAAGCAGCGGTTTGCTAAACCGTCGTAGGGGCTAAAAACCCCTACCGGGGGTTCGAATCCCCCCCTCTCCGCCATCCTTGGTTTCCCTCAGAGTTTGCAATTACTTGCAGATTTGGTCTGCCGTTGGTGTCGGTGATTTTGCAGAAACCGATGCCGGGTGCGTGGTCCCAAGGGGCCGGAGGGTTGTCCACCGGATCCACAAATGCGGCCCAAGAGGGCTTGGGGATTAGCGCGGCAGCTTTGGGCTATCATCAAAGAGTCATGCGTCCATTCATCCTTGTTAGCGTGCTTGCTCTATTGGCTTCGCTGACGCCCGCCCAGTCCGAGGACGAGTTGCGGCAGGCGGAGAAGGCCTGGGCGGCCGCCGTCACGCAGCGTGACTTCAACGCTCTGGAACGGTTGCTTCACGACGACCTCATCTACGCGCACTCGACCGGCGTCATCGAGACCAAGCAGCAGTACCTCGGGCGCCTGCGCACCGGCGCCCAGCGTTACGACCGCATCGAGCATGAAAAAATTACGGTGAAGCTGCACGGCAACGCTGCCGTGGTGCATGCCTTTGTCCGTATGACGGGCGAAGCCGACAAGCGTCCCTTCGATAACCGTCTCATGATCCTTCACTTGTGGGTGCGCCAGGGTAACCAGTGGCGGCTGGCGGCGCACCAGAGCACCCAACTGGCGAAATGAGCGGCGAGGGCGATGTCAACTCCCGTCGCCTCGGGGACGCACCGCCCGAGCGTCTCCGTGATCGTCCCCGTGCATAACGGCGAGTCGGTCTTGCGCGCCTGCCTGGAGCGTCTGGGCGAGCTGGACCCGCCGCCCGACGAGTGCATCGTGGTGGATGACGGGTCCAGCGATCTCTCGCGCTTCATTGCCCGAGCCGCGGGTATGCGGGTGATTTCCACCGGCGCTCCGCTCGGCCCGGCCCGCGCACGGAACCTGGGAGCCCGGCACGCCACCGGTGACGTCTTGCTCTTCGTGGACGCCGATGTGCTCGCGCCGATTGATGTGGTGGCGCGCGTGCGCGAACTTTTCGCTGCGGATCCCTCGCTCGCCGCGGTGATCGGCTCTTACGACGACGCTCCCGCGCAGGATGACTTTTTCTCCCAGTACCGCAATCTCCTGCACCATTACGTCCACCAGACCGGCCGCGAGGAGGCTTCCACGTTCTGGTCGGGCTGCGGCGCCATTCGCCGCGAGGTTTTTCTGCGGCACGGCGGTTTCTGCGCCTGCTTCGTGCGGCCTTCCGTGGAGGATATCGAGCTGGGCGCGCGGCTGCGCCGGGCGGGCGAGAAGATCCGGCTGGTGAAGTCGCTTCAGGCAAAACATTTGAAGCGCTGGACGTTTTTTTCGATTCTGCGCACGGACCTTTTCGACCGTGCCGTCCCCTGGACGCGGCTGATCCTCCGCGAGCGCCGGATGCCCGCGGATCTCAACCTGCGCTGGGGTCAGCGGGTCAGCACGGCGCTCTGGAGCGCGGCCGCCGTCTCCCTGCCCGCCGCTCTCTGGCAGCCGGCGCTGGTCTGGGTAGCGGCCGGCTGCGCGGCTGTTGCCGTCGTCCTCAACGCGGGTTTTTACCGTTTCCTGGCCGACAAGCGCGGTCTCTGGTTCGTAGTCCGCGCCATTCCCATGCACGGCCTGTATTTTCTCTGTTGCGCCGCCGGCTTTGCGGTGGGCGTGTTCGGGTACTGGCTTCGTCCGCATCCACCGAACCGTGAGAGCTGACTGGAACGCAATTTTGGAAAACCTCCCCCGGGAGGCCGGGAGCGATTTGTGGCGGCAGTACTGCGATTCGGTGAACCGGCGGCTGCTCGAGCGCTGGCTCGGCGCCCGCCGCTTCCGCCGCACGCTGAAGACCGACGCTTTCGATGAAGCGGTCGGCGAGGGGCTTGCCCCGCTCCTGGCCGCGTACGGAGACGCGAATGTCTGGATAGACCGCGCGCTCTTTGCGCTGGAGCAGGTGCGGCGGCGCGGCGGCCTGCGATTGCTGGTGGCTGCTGACGTCCGGCGCCTGCCCTTTGCTTCAGGCGCCTTCGATTTGATTTTCTCCGGCTCCACCCTCGACCATCTGGGCAGCGTGCGCGAGATCGAAGAGGCTCTGGGCGAGCTGGCGCGCGTGCTCGCGGCCGGCGGCTTGCTGGTGCTGACGCTCGACAATCCTCACAATCCGGTGGTGGCTCTGCGCAACGCCCTGCCGGCACGCTGGCTTCGCGCGTTGCGGATCACGCCATACCCCGTGGGAAAGACTCTCGGCCTGCGTTCGTTGCGCACGGCCCTCGAGCGCGCTGGTCTGCGCCCGGTGCGCTGGATGCCGATCAGTCACTGCCCGCGCTGGCCTGCGGTCTGGCTCTGCCGCTGGCTTTCCTCTCGCGCTTGGGCCCGCCGGCTGCCCGAGCGGCTTTTGGCTTTGGAGGCGCTTGGGCGTTGGCCGACGCGCTATCTCACCGGTTACTACCTGGCTGTGGAGGCGATCAAGGGGTGAACGACGATGTCCTGATCTGCCGGGTCGAGGCGGGTGCGGGGCCCGAAGGCTGGGTGGTGGTGGATTCCACCATTGCGGGGCGGTCCACGGGCGGCCTGCGCATGTTGCCCGACGTAACCGAAGCCGACCTCCGCCTGCTGGCTCGCGCCATGACGCTGAAGTTCGGGCTGCTCGGCTTGCCCCAGGGTGGCGCCAAGGCGGGCGTCCGGTTCGATCCGGAGGCGCCCGAGCCGGACCGACTCGCCTGTTTGCGGCGATTCGCCCTCGCCATTCGCCCGCTGCTGCGGAACCGTTCCTATTTGCCGCACGAAGATATGGGTACGGACAACCGAACCATCCGGCAGGTGCTGCTGGAAGTCGGCGCGCCGGTGCGCCACCGGGAGCTGCGCGGTCATCGTTCAGGCTACTGGACGGCCTGCGGCGTGTTCGCAGCCGCCCGCGAAGCCTGCCGGACGCTCGGGTGGGAGCTTCGGGACCGGAAGGTCGCCATCGAGGGATTCGGAAAGGTCGGCGGCGCGTTGGCGGACCGGTTTGCGCGGGCAGGCGCGCGTGTCATCGCGATCTCCACCTCGCGCGGAGCGCTGTACTCGGAACGAGGCCTCGACATCCGGCGCCTCGCCGAGCTGGCCCGTCAAGCGGGCAGCGCAGTAGTGGATCGCTATCCGGACGCAGAGCGCTTGCCGCCGGAACGCCTGCTCGAAGTGGATGCCGACCTGCTCGCGCCCTGCGCCCGTCACTATAGCATCCATGCAGGGAACGCAATGCGGGTTCGGGCTCGTCTGATCGTGCCAGGCGCCAATGCTCCGTTGACGCCGGAAGCTGAATCCTTACTGGAAGCTCGTGGCGTGCTGTGCGTGCCTGACTTCCTGGCCAACGCTGGGGGCGCCCTGGGCGGCACGATGGAATTCGCAGGCATGCCCGAGGTGCGGATTCGCAGTATGCTCGAGGAGACGCTGGAACGCCTGACTCGAACAGTCTTGCGCGAGGCGGCCACGCAGGGCCTGACGCCGAGGCAAGTTGCCGAGGCAGCGGCGCTCGCGCGCCATGTCGAGATCCGGAGACATGCCGAGCGACCTGGCCCGGGAAGTCGCTTGCTGGCAGCGGCGCTGGAACTCTACCGGCGCGGGCTGATTCCCGCGATGCTGGTAGGCAGGCTGGCCCCCATCTACTTCGTGCGGCTGGCCCGGCGTCAACTCCTGGCGCCCACGGGGGATTCGACCAGCGAGAACAAGTACTGATTGAGCATGCCGTCTACGCGGTCCAAGCGCACGCGGATTCTGTCGCCGACCTGGAAGGCGCGGCGCGTCCGGCGTCCCACGATGCGCCGTGTCGAAGCCTCGTAGCCGAACCGATCGCCCGGCAGCGCTTCCACGGGCACCAGTCCTTCCACGAAAAGGTCGTCCAGCTCGACCGCGAGGCCGGCCTTGGATGTGCTGATGACGAGCGCATCAAATTCCTCGCCCAGCCGCTCCGCCATGAACTTAAGCTTCTTCCACTCCACGAGTTCACGTTCGGCTTCGTCGGCGCGGCGCTCGGATTCCGAGCACTCCTGCGCGATGGCAGCGAGCGTTTCTTCGTCCAGCGGCGGCGGAGCGCCCTCCAGGGTTGCCGCCAGGATGCGGTGGACGATCAGGTCGGGATAGCGCCGGATGGGCGAGGTGAAGTGGGTGTAGGCGGTGGAGGCCAGCGCGAAGTGACCGCGATTTTCCGCGCTGTAACGCGCCTGCTTGAGCGAGCGCAGCATCAGATAGCTCAGGATGCGCTCTTCGGGTTTGCCTTCCAGTTGCGTCACCAGCTTCTGATACGCACGCGAGGAAACCTCCAAGCGCCGGTCGGCTACCAGGATGTCCTTGCGCAGCTTGCGCCCGTCGCGGGTGCGAACCACTTGCGGGAAGCGTTGCATGCGTACGGGGCCGCCCAGCAGCGAGTAACCGAAGTGGGCCGCGATTTCCTCGAACTCGGCTACTTTCTGGGGATCCGGGGGTTCGTGGATGCGGTACAGCGCGGGCACGCCCGCCGCCTCCAGATGCGCGGCCACGGCCTCATTGGCCGCCAGCATGAACTCCTCGATGATGCGGTGCGCGATGTTGCGCGGGGCCTTGCGAATTCCCGTCATTTCGCCCCATTTGTCGAACTCGATGAGGGGTTCGGGCAGGTCGAAATCAATGGCTCCGCGGCGCATGCGGCGGCGGTTCAAAATCAGGGCCAGCTCGCGCATGAGCTCGAAGCGCTCCACCAGGGGCGCATAGCGACGGCGCAACCCCTCGTCCCCTTCGAGCAGCAGGTGGACGTTGGTGTAGGTCATGCGCTCCACGCTGCGGATCACCCCGCGCACGAAGCGCTGGGAGACGATCTCGCCGGTGTGGTCAATCTCAAGCAAGACGGAGAAGACCAAACGGTCCACGCCCGGCTTGAGCGAGCACAACTCGGTGGAAAGCTCGAGCGGGAGCATGGGGATGGCGCGGTCCGGGAAGTAGACGCTGTTGCCGCGCAGGCGCGCCTCCCGGTCAATGGCCGTGCCCGGACGGACGTAGTGGCTGACGTCGGCGATGTGGACGTGCAGGATGTAGTTGCCGTTGGGCGCGCGGTCCACCCAGACGGCGTCGTCGAAATCGCGCGCGGTCTCTCCGTCAATGGTGACCACGTCCAGCCCGCGGAAATCCACGCGACCTTCCAGATCCGCCGGGCGGACGGCGACGGGCATGGCCGCGGCTTCCTCAAGCACCTCGGGCGGGAAGCGGTGGGGCAGGTGATGCTTGCGGATGATGACCTCCACGTCCACGCCGAAATCGCCAGGACGGCCGAGGATCTCGATGACGCGGCCGACGCCCGGACGGTTGTCCCGCGGGAACTCGATCAGCTCGACGTTGACGATCTGGCCATCCAGCTCAGCGGGCTGGCGGGGCCGCGTCGGCTGCGCGCCGATCCGATCCACGCCGAGCGAGCGCTCGGGCAGCTCCATGCCGGCGGGGATCCGGATGCGCTGCTGGATGCGGTCATCGTGGGGGATTACGTAGCAGCCCCGCGGGCCGGCACGAAACTCGCCCACCACAGTGGGATGAGCGCGATGCAGCACGCGCACGATTTCGCCCTCGGCGCGACCATCCGCCGAGCGGCGCGTGATCCGCACCAGCACCTTGTCGCCGTGCATGGCCCGTGCGGCGGCGTCCGGAGGGATGAAGACGTCGCCGCGAATCCCCTCCACCGGTTCGTCTGCGATCAGGAACCCGTAGCCATCGCGGTGCATGTGCAGGCGGCCGGTGCGGAACTCCTGACTGCGAGAGGGGACGACGTAATAGCCGGGACGCACCTCCAGCAACCGCCCACGCGCCACCAGCCTCTCGAGCGCCGCTTCGAGCTGCTCGCGGGCCTGGCCGCGGGCGCCGGTTTCGCGCACCAGTTGCTTGAAGCCGGCACGCCCGTGGGGCTGGCGCGCGATGTGCGCCACGAGTGCCTCATCGTTGAGCAACCTTCTCATGCGCCCCCTAATTCCAGTGTACCGCCCCCATCGTTCTTCCAGCCACTTTGACGCGCGAACGGTGCGCTTGCTGCACGCCGCCCGGGTTGGTGGATCTCCGGCATGCCGGCGTTTTCAATGAATGATTTGCGCCCGGAAGACGTACAGCCGCGTGGCGGGGTCGCGGTACACGGCGGGGCTCACGCCGGCCTTGCGCGCCAGGGCTTCGAAGAACTGATCCGCGTTCCAGTTGCGCTCGGTGGCGACCTGGGGCAACAGCAGCCCGTGGTGGATGCCGCACTGCAACAGGGCGCCATGCTCGTTGACGCGGAAAGCCGAGCGATCGGGGATGCGCTTGAACGGGGAGAGCACGGAGATTTCGATGTCGAGTCCCGTTTCGTCGGGCGCCACGGGAGGGAAACGCGTGTCATCGAGCGCAGCGGCGAGGGTCATTTCCGGCACGGTGCGCGCGAGCGGTTCCAGCGCGGCCCGACGGCCCACGCAGCCGCGCAATTGGCCGTCCTTGTGCAGGGTGACGAACGCCGCCGCGCGCCGCTGCAATGCAGGCGTTCCGCCCTCGGGCAGGATGGGACGACGCTCGCCCGTTCGCTGGTAATGCGCCAAGGTCCGTCGTGCGCTCTCCAGCAGCGCGGCCTGATCCTCCGGCCCGAGCAGAAACGCCGAATAAGGGAAGTAGCCGAGCGCGGCGTAGCTGACCGAATGCCGGAAATCGCCCGTGATCTCGCCGGAGGTTTGATAATCCAGCGTCTCCTGGAAAATCTCGTCATCCCGCTCCAGCAGCCGCAGGGTGGCCAGGAGCAGGCTGATGGGTTCATAGCCGCAAAGGGTGGCGCCGGTGGTCCGCAGAGTTTCCAGGAAAAGTTCCGGACGCAGGCTTCCGGCAGCTTCCATCAGGCTTTCATCCAGATCACGCAGCCGGTCGGCGATCCAAGCGTCGGCCGGGAACGGCTCGTAGTGGAACGACCTGCCGTAGTGGGTGAAGTCGGAACTGGCCAGGATGACCGTCCGGGAATCCATCAGTTCAGCCAGGGCGTGGGCTGCCTGCTGGCGCACGGCGGGATCTACGTGTCCCACGTAAATCGGGAGCAGCAGCGAGGCAGGCGCCACGCGGTTCAGGAAGGGCAGCTGGATTTCGACGGAGTGATCGCACAGGCTGGGTTCAGGAAGAAAGCCGAACTCCGGGCGGTTGACGAGATGCACGGCGAGCTCCCGGTCAATCAGGATCTCGCCCAGCGGCGTGCGGATGGCTTCAATTCTGGGAATCCAGAGACCGGGAGGGGCGCCGCGATGACAGAATCCGAGCAGGATGATTCGGCGGGGCGCCATTTGTTCGATGTGCCGGTAGACAGCCGCGGCCACGACGCCCGAATAGACGATCCCGGCATGCGGGACAACGAAGGCGAGCGCCCCCGGCATCAGATAGGGACCCGTCCGCTGCCGGGAGTCAGCAAACACGCGATCCAGCAAATCGCGGAGCTCCGAGGGATCGTCGGGATACCAGGATCCGGCGTAGGGGGAATCGTGAGAGATAGCCGCGGGCATGGCGCACCCTCCAGGCGAACCGGCATCGGACCGGTGCGCCTCCTTCACGTGTATTGTAATGCGTGCACTCGGCGAAGGCGAGCAGTTTTCGGGCGTCGCTGCCTTGTTTCCCTCGGGGCCTCGGCAGGCTGGTGTACACTGGGACAATTCAGGGGGCAGACGACGCGGGCCGCGTACGCCGTGGTCGGTCCCCGGAAGCGAGAGGCTTTATGACGAGGAGACGGGCATTTCGTTTCGGCTTTTATGGTCCCGCGCTGGCGGCGATTCTCTTGCTGGTCGTTCAGGGCGGTGCGTTGAGCTTTCAGGGAAGCTCGCCGCTCCCGGCTGCGCCGGGGCCGTATCCGGATCGGATCATCCTCACATGGTCGGCGGATCCGTCCACGACGATGTCGGTCACCTGGAGGACCGATACCAGCGTCAGCGAGGCGTTCGCGGAGATTGCGGAAGCGGACGACGGCCCGGATTTTGGCAAGAAAGCCCGGCGCGTTCAAGCCACCACGGAACGTTACGAAACCAACACGGGGCCGGCCCACAGCCACAGCGTCACATTCACGGGCCTGCGGCCTGGTGGCGTCTACCTCTACCGGGTAGGTGCCGGCAAGCACTGGAGTGAATGGAACCAGTTCAGAACCGCCGGTCGGCCCGGCGAGCCGCTGACGTTTCTGTATCTCGGCGACGTGCAGAGCGAGATTTACTCGCTGTGGTCGCGTGTAATCCGGCGGGCCTTTGCCGCCGCGCCGGACGCCCGATTCATCGTTTACGCGGGGGATCTGATCAACAACAACGACCGCGACGAACAATGGGGCGAGTTCCACGCGGGGGCCGGCTTCATCCATCGTATGCTGCCCGTACTGGCGGCGCCCGGCAACCACGAGTACAGTTTGTCGGATCGGCGAATCAGCGTGAACTGGCGGCCGCAGTTCACCTTCCCGATGAATGGCCCGACCGGGTTGGAAGAAACCTGCTATTACCTCGATATCCAGGACGTCCGGCTCGTCGTGCTCAATTCGGTGGTCCATCGAAGCGAGCAAGCGGGCTGGCTGGAGAAAGTCCTCTCCGGTTCGTCCCATCGGTGGAAAATTGCAGTGTTCCACCATCCCATCTATTCGAGTGCGCGCGGGCGCGACAACAAGGAGCTGAGGGAACTCTGGCAGCCGCTGTTTGACAAGTACGGCGTGGACCTGGTCCTGCAAGGCCACGATCACACGTATGCGCGCACCGGTCCGCGGCGCTTTGACGGTCCGGCCCGCGACGGGGGCGGCACGGTCTACGTCAATTCCGTGAGCGGCGCCAAGATGTACGCGCTGGATCCGCACGACGTGTTCGAACGCGTGGCCGAAGACACCCAGCTGTTCCAGGTGATTCGCATCGAAGGCGACCGGCTCAGTTTCGAGGCGCACACGGCCACGGGCACGCTCTATGATGCCTTCCAGTTGCGGAAACGGGCCGACGGCAAGAACGAGTTTCGGTCCCTGGCTCCGGCATCGGCGCCGCGCCGCCGGAAGGCCGCCTGAAGGGGCGCCCAGGGTGGCAGCCGGAAGCTAGGCCTCGCCTTCGGGAGGCAGGTCCGCTGCTTCCTCAGCGGCAGCCGATCCTGCTTCTTCGGCTTCTCGGATCACGCGCAGGGCCTCGTCGTAGTGGGCGCGTGGCACCCGCACTTCGTAGGGGAGGCTCGGGATGGGGCCAGGGCTGACCAGGAGAGAGGGGATCCCTGCCGCTTCGAGCAAGCTTTGGACCGCGGAAGCCTGCATCTCGGCGTTGTGCGCGTCGGAGCTGAATACCGTCACCAGGTCCAGCTCGTGGGAGGTGTCGAGGGGTTCCAGGGGTTCCTCGCGCGAGGCGAGGATTTGCTCGGCCCGCTCCGCTTCGTGGGCGGGAACCCGAACTTCATACGTGCCCGCGGCCACACCAGGCTCGGCGGCGGAATGAATCTCGGCGGTAAGGCCAGCTTCACGCAGCAGCTCGCACACTTCGAGCGCTTGCTCACGAGCGCCCGGATCCACGCCTCGGAAGACCGTTAACCAATCCATGTTCCCAGCTTATCCTGCCACGCACTCCGCCGCAGCGGCGCCGTGCGATACAGTAGGTATTGCTATGGCGAGCAAAAGAATTCTGATGCTGGTGGGCGATTACGTCGAGGATTACGAGGCAATGGTGCCTTTCCAGGCCTTGCAGATGGCGGGACACACGGTTCACGCCGTCTGCCCGGGCAAAAAGGCGGGCGAGAAAGTTCGCACCGCCGTCCACGATTTCGAGGGCGATCAGACCTACAGCGAGAAACCCGGCCACAATTTCACGCTGAACGCCAGTTTCGACGAGGTTCGCGTGGAATCCTATGATGCGCTGGTCATACCCGGAGGGCGTGCACCCGAGTACCTTCGTCTGAATCCGCGCGTACTGGAGATGGTGCGCCATTTCGCGCAGGCAGGCAAGCCGATTGCCGCCATCTGTCACGGACTGCAAATTCTGACGGCGGCGGGCGTCCTGGAAGGGCGCAGCGTCACGGGTTACCCGGCCGTGGGACCCGAAGTGCAGCGCGCCGGCGCTACCTGGGTCGAGTGCGCCGTGGATCAAGCCTGCGTGGACCGGAATCTGGTGACTGCGCCTGCCTGGCCGGCCCATCCGCAGTGGCTTGCCAGGTTCCTGGAAGTCCTCGGCAGCAGGATCCAGCCGTAAGTTCTCAGGCGGTCGCGATCTTCCAGCTCCGGTATTGGAGCCATGCGCCTGCGATGGCTACCAGGGAGGCGAGCGTGAGCGCAAGCGCCCAGCTCAAGGAGTAAGGCCCGCGCACGTAGTGAACCCAACCGAAGAAAAAGCCGCGTACCAGGACCACAAAGACCAGAAGGGACCACCCGAGGAAGAATACCGCCGCCCGGTTCCGGGTGGCCAGCCACACCGCGGTCAGCCCCACCAGGCCGCCCGCCAGCAACGTCCAGCGCAAGGGTTCATCCCGCCAGGGCAGCAGGGCGAGGTCGAGGCTGTGTGAGCCGCTCAGCCAGGATACCAGGGCCATCACGACCATGATCAGCGAAAGAACACCGTGAAACAGGTAACTGTACAGGCGCAGGAGAGCAACAAGGAAGCTCAAGGCATCAACCTCCGAGAGACAAACGCATCATTTTAGCGCACGGACAAGTTCGCTCGCTGCTACAAGCGCCGCTTTCTCGCAGGGCAAAACTCAGCTTGCGGCCCGGGCAACGGGGCCGATCCGTGACTTTGCAATCGCCGGCGTTTCCTGTTCGTGCTCCGGCAATGGCTCCGTCGGCGTCAGATACAGCCGGGTCAAGCCGTCTTTCAGAATTTCAAAAGCCGATTGCGGATCGTCTGCGTACTGGAACAGGTCCAGATCGGAAGGGCTGATCATGCCGTAGCGCACCAGAGCGTCGAAATTGATAATTTCCTTCCAGTAAGCCGAGCTGTAGAGCACGATGATGATTTTCTTGGCCAGTTTCTGGGTCTGAGCCAGCGTGAGAAGCTCGAAGAGCTCATCCATGGTGCCGAAGCCGCCGGGGAAAACCACCAGGGCCTTAGCCATATAAGCGAACCAGAACTTGCGCATGAAGAAGTAATGGAATTCGAAACATAGCTCGGGGGTGATGTAGGGATTGGGCAATTGTTCGGAAGGCAAGCCGATGTTCAGGCCGATGCTTTTGCCGCCCGCCTCCCAGGCTCCGCGGTTGGCCGCCTCCATGATGCCGGGTCCGCCGCCAGTGCAGATCACAAACCGCCGGCTGGTGTTTTCGAGCGACTCGGACCACTCGGTCAGCATGCGCGCCAGTTGCCGCGCCTCCTGATAGTAATGGCCCAGCGGCCCGTCCTCCCGAATCCGCGCCGAACCGAAGAACACAATCGTATCGCGGATTTTCTCGCGGCGAAAATGCGAGTAAGGTTCCAGATATTCGGAAAGGATTCGCAAGGGACGCGCGTCCGCGCTGTCCAGAAACTCTTCATTCTTATAAGCGACCTTGTGGTCGCAAGGCTGGTGCAACCGTGCCATCTCTTAGCCTTCCTGCGACGTCGCCTCGGCTTGCCCGCCGGCGATCTGGCGTTCGAGCTCTTCGAGCCTCCTTTTCAATTCTCTCATCGTCCGAAGCATTTCGGGAAGTTTAGGGAAGGCCGTTACCGCGCGGCGCCACTGGGCGGCGTCGAAGGCGGGGGATCCCGCCACCGCCGCTCCCGGCGGCACGTCTCCTCCGACGCCGGCCTGGGCATACACGACCGCACCTTCGTGAATGGTGAGGTGTCCCGACGCGCCTGCCTGGCCGGCCATCACCACGTTACGCTCCAGAGTCGTGCTTCCCGCCAGGCCGACCTGGGCGCAAAGGATGCAGTTCTCGCCGACCACGCAGGCGTGGCCGACTTGCACCAGGCTGTCAATCTTGGTTCCTCGCCGGATGCGAGTTTCTCCCACGGTAGCGCGGTCAATCGAGCACAGCGACTGAATTTCGACGTCGTCCTCGATCACGGTGATGCCCGACTGCACGATCTTGTAATGAGTGCCGTCAGGGCGGTGGGCGAAACCGAACCCGTCGCCGCCCACCACCACGCCGTTGCCGAGCGTGACGCGGTTGCCGATCTGGCAGTATTCGCGCACCACGGCGTGGGAGTGCGCGCAGAAATCATCGCCGATGCGGGCGCCCTGATAAATCACCACGTGAGGATAAATGCGCGCGTTGCGTCCGATGACGACGTCTTCTCCGATGAAGACGAAGGGGCCCACGTAGGCGTTCTCGCCGATGCGGGCCGAGGGAGCGATCCAGGCCCAGGGATGGATGCCGGGCGCGGGCCGCGGCGGCTGGTAAAAGAGTTCCAGAGCGCGGGCGAAATCCAGGTAGGGATTCGAGGAGACCAAGCAGGCGATGGGGCGATCGCGGACCGGCTGGGAGACCAGGATCGCGGCCGCGCGCGTGTGACGCACTTTCGGCGCATACTTCGGGTTAGCCAGGAAGGTTAGCTCCGTGGGGCCGGCCTGTTCGATGCCGGCCACGCCGGTGATCTCGATCTCGCCGTCCCCGATCAGTTCGCAACCCAGATATTCGGCAATTTCGCGCAGCTTCATATCCTGCTCCGCCTCGTGCGGGCCAGCGGCCTCCGCTCGATGCGAAAGGCCGCGCCCTGCTGACAGGGTACACTTGAATTGATGCGGATCGCCATAGGGCTTGTCTGGCTGACCGGCGTGCTTGCGGCTGGCCAGAGCGCCGGATCGGGCGAAATCCAGAAGGCGATCGAAGAATTCAAAGCCCAATCCCGCATGCTCGGGCTGCGCGAGGAAGCCAGGCGGCAGCAGCGTGCGCCGCAGCGGACGCGGTGGCACGGAAGGGTGTTCGAAAATCTGCGCAATGACGCCCTGGACGCCATCCCGCACGAGGTGCGGCAGAGAGGTGGGACGAAGTCCATGCTCCGCCGCAATCAGTTCGGGTTCAATCTTGCAGGTCCTCTGGTAGTGCCGCGGATTTATCATGGCGGGCGGCGTACTTACTTCTCGATCTCCTACGAGGGGATGCGCGAGAAGATCGCGCGCTCGTATCTTCGAACGATCCCGACGCTGCCGGAGCGGAGCGGGGACTGGTCCGAAACCGTGGACCAGGCCGGCAATCCGCTGCCTATCTACGATCCCCTGACGACGCGCGCCAATGCCGCTTTCGACGCCCGCCAGCCTGTGAGTCGCGAGAATCTGGAATATTTACGCGACCCGTTCCCGGGCAACCGAATTCCGGCGGCGCGGCTCGATCCGGTCGCCCAACGCGCCTTGCAGTTTTATCCCCCGCCGAATGCCGCTGTGGGGCCATTCTTCCGTAATAATTACTTCATCCACAGCCCGGAGACGAACACGGCGGATGGGTGGATCGGCAAGTTCGATCACTCGCTGGCCGAAAGTCACCGCTTCAGTCTAAGTTTTTCGTTTTCCAATGGCTTTCAGGGACCTGCGCCCTGGTTTCCGACCGCCGCCAATCCGGCGGCGCCGGAGCGGGAGTTTCGCAACCGGCGCGGTTCACTGGAGCACGTCTACACCATTTCTCCCCGGTCGGTCAACTCCCTGAGTTTTGCGGCCTCGTCGGACGCCTCCACGGCGGGGGCCAGCAACCGACAGACGTTCGCGCGCGAGCTAGGACTCAACGGGGTGCAGGGTGAAGGTTTTCCCTATTTCCGTTTTTCGCCTTACCTGTCCATGGGGAGAGCCTACCCGCTTTCACGCACGGCGCGGAACGGCTACCACTGGGCGGAAAACTTTTCCACCCGACAAGGGCGGCATAACCTTCAGATTTCGGCGAATTACCACACGGGCCAGGTCAACACTTACTATCCGCAGTATCCCGCAGGCACGTTCCGTTTCGGCGCCGGACTTACCAGCCTGCCCGGGATCGTAAATACCGGTCACGCGTTTGCCAGTTTCCTGCTGGGCCTGGCGGAATACGCCGAGCTCAGCATCGTTGGGTCGCCCTCTTACTTCCGATCCAGCGCCGCGAATGCGACGCTGCGGCACACCTGGGAAGCCTCGAGCCGCCTCACGCTGCACTGGGGAGTCAATTTCGACGTGCAGACGCCGCGGGTGGAAAAGTACGACCGTCAAACGACCGTGGACCTCGATGCGATCAATCCGGCCAACGGGCGGAAGGGAGCCCTGATCGTCGCCGGGAGGGACGGCGTGGGCCGGGCTTTCCAGCCGGTGCGCGCCAAACTGGAGCCTGGCGCCGGCCTGGCCTGGACTCCGTTGGGTAACACCAAGACCGTCGTGCGCGCCGGATTTTCGCGCGGATATGCTGCTATTCCCATTTACTCGTCCCAGTGGGGAACCCAGGGGTTCAACGGAACGCCGACCTATATCTCACCTAATGTTCAACTGGCGCCGGCGCTGCGTCTGGCGGACGGCGTGCCGCCGCCGGCGCGGCCGCTTCCCGACCTCCGCCCCGACGCAGCCAATGATACGGTTGCGGATCTGATGGACCGCACCTCCCGCCAGCCCGTTTATCAGTCGGCGTCCCTCAGCGTGGAACATGAAGCTCCTGGTTCGGTGGTGGTGACGCTGGGTGCCGCGTACTCGGGCGGGCGCGATCTGCTGGTCGGCAACTGGGCGGCCAACCCCAACGCGATCCATCCCGACGCCTTGCGGTTCCGGGACCAGCTCAACGACGAGCAGTTCAACCGCAGCCTGCGACCCTACCCGCAGTACAAGGGCTTCGACGTTTATAGCTCCTGGCCGCTTGGACGCTACCAGCGGAATGCCGGTTTCCTGCGGGTGGAAAAGCGCGCTTCGCACGGTTTGACCTTGAGCTTCTACTACGAAGTGTCGAAGCAACTGGACGATTACTCCGGACCCTATGGGCGTCAGGACCACTTCAACCGGCGCAACGAGTGGTCTCTGACGGCTTACAACCGCCCTCATACCCTGTCGTTGAGTTGCATTTATGATCTGCCTTTCGGCGCCAACAAACCGTTGTTGAGCTTCCCGGACTGGCGGCGACATCTGGCCGATGGGTGGTCGGTCAGCCTCATCTCCACTTACTCCAGTGGCGAGCCGCTGGCCTTGCGACCGCAGTTCAATAACACCGGCGGCGTTTTGGACACGCTCAACGTGGATGTGGTTCCGGGCGTGAACCCCCGGGTCAGTCACCCCAGCCCGGCACTCTGGTTTAACCCCCTGGCCTTCGCGCACCCGGCAGATTTCAGCATGGGCAACGCTTCGCGTACGCACCCGTTTTTGCGCAATCCATCGAATCAGAATCATGACCTGGCGCTGACCAAGCGGTTCGCCGTGGGGCGGGATCGGACGCTGGAGTTCACGGCCACCGGGTTGAACTTCATCAATCACGCAAACTGGGAAGACCCGGATCCCGTGATTGGTCCAGCCAATGCGCCCAACGTGAATGCGGGGCGCATCATCGGATCGAGGGGCGGGCGAATCATCCAGCTTGGCTTGAGGTATAGTTTCTGATGCCGCGCGGGATCCTGGCGGCGATTTGCGCCCTCGGGCTGATGGGAGCGGACGCGCCCCGGGTGCTCCGCGTGCCGGTGTGGACCGAGGCTCGCAACGGGGAAGCCCGTGAGCTTTCCCCCGCCTCGCTGAAAGTCCTCGCAGGAGGAGGATCCGGACGCGTGATTCGCGTGTTGGGACCCACCGACGAACTGCTGCTCGTGCTGGCGCTGGACCTGACCGAGGAGCTGAGCCTGGCCGAACTCGCCAAGGAAGCGCTGGCTGAGGAGATTGCAAAGCTCCCGCCCAACGTTTACATCGCCGTGCTGCGAGCCCAGGACGGACTCAAGGTTCTCGCCGATCCCACCAATGAGCGCGAGCCGGTATTGCGCGTTCTGCGCGAGTTACCCGTGGCGGGCAAGGCAGGACTCCTGGAGAGCCTGCCCACCGCTCTGCGACTTACCGACGCCATTCTCGCCAGAAGCGCCGTGCGCGTCGCCCTCGTCTATGTCACGGACTCCAGCATTTATAACTACCGCGATGACTACATCAACCCGGTGATCAATTACAGCGATCAGCATGATTTGAGCCGGCGGTTCCCGGAGGGATTGATCAAGGAGAAAATTGCCCGCCTGGACCGCCAGCTAGCTCCCTTCCAGACGCCGCTTTATATCATCCACCTGAATTACCGCAGCGACCGTCTCAATGAAGCCTACCAGTCAGGCCTGATGCAACTGGCTTCGGCGTTGGGCGGCGACAGCCGGTTCTGCCGCAGCCGTCAGGAGATTCCCGAAGCTGTGCGGTCGGTTTTCACCCGTATCCTGCGCATGCATCGCGTGGATGTGGAAGCGCCGGCGCGGGTGGCGGACCGCATCCAACTCCAGTTGGAGAGCGACCTGGGACCGCTCTCCTACCGGAACCGTTTCCAGTTATCGAGGTGAGTCCATGAACCGCGGCTCCCGATCCTTCCCGGTTCGGAGGATCGCCATCGTGGCGTCCTCCCTGGCCGCCGCGGGATTGGTGCTGGCGGTCATCCAGCAATCCCGCCGCCAAAGCCAGCTCGCGCTCCGCCTTGCCGCCGCCGAAGCCGAGAAGCAGAAACTGCTCGGCGAGCGGGAAGCGCTGGCGCGCGAAAATGAAACGCTGCGGGCACGCCTGACGGAACTCGGCGAGCAACCGCCGCAGCCGCCGGCGCCCGGCCGAAGCACGGTTCCGGCGTCCAACCTCGAGCAGGCGCGCCTGATCATCAAGTTGCAGCAGGATCTCCAGGCAGCCCAGCGCGCGATCACTGAGGCTGAAGCCAAAGCGCACGAGCTGGAGGAAAAGCTGGCCGAACTCAGGGAACAGAACAAAGTCCTGAGTGCGGCTCTGGAGGAATCCAGGGACAAACTTGCCAGTCAGTCGCGGGTGCTGGAAGCAATGCAGGCGGAGCTGAAGAGCCGGAACGATCGCCTGGCGCAATTGGAGACGACCAATCTTGTGCTGCACAAACAGAACCGGCAGGCCGCGGAAGAAGCCGCGCGGCTCAAGGCGCTTGTGAACGAACTGGAAGAAATCAACCGGCGCCGCGAAAATACGTTGAACAGTATCTTGCATCGCTATCGGGACCTGACCGACCAACTGCGCGGCCTCACTGCGCGAGCAGATCGAACCTCGGAAGCCGCAGCGGCCGAGGCGCCAGAGCTCTCACGTCTTTCGAACTCCCTGGCGGCTGCCGAGGACGAGTTACGCCAGCTCAGCAACCTGAACGCTCAGGCTGCCCGGTTGCAACGCAAGCTCTCGGGCCCCTGATCGCTAGTTACGGACCGACCTCAGCCACCAATGTAACGGACGCGTGGACCTCGATCGCTCCCGCCTCAATGGGCGTGGTGGGCGCGGCCACCTCCGCTGCCCGCGCCATGGCGATTTCGCGCATGGGACGAAACGAGGGCGTGGGTGTCTGTTCGATGGAGACGATGCGGAGAATTTTGAGGCCTGCGGCCGCCGCCATGGCCTCAGCATTCGCGCGCGCCTTCTGCGTAGCTTGTCGCAGCGCTTCCAGCCGCACCGCATCCTCGTCCCGCAGCAGGAAACGCAAACTGTGAATTGTGTTGGCCCCGGCCTGCGTGACGGCGTCAATCAGGCTGCCCAGTCCCTCCAGATCGCGACTCTCGATCAGCACGATGTTGGTGGCGGTGTAACCCGTGATCTCCGGCTTGCCTCCCTCGCGCGGGTAGCGGTAGTTGGGCACCAGCGAGTAAGTGGCAGTCCGGATTTCGGCTTTCCGGTCGAGTAACTTGCGCAGGCGCGCAAGCACGGCCTCCAACTGCGCGGCATTCTGGGCAGCGGCGGCCTGGGCCGTGGGCGCCTGGGTGCTTACGCCGAGCTCGATTTGGGCCTGATCGGGTCGCGCGCGAATCACCGCTTCACCGGTGGCACGGATCTGTGCTGCTCGGGAAGCTCCTTCCTGGGCCGGGACGGCAAGAGGCAGGATGAGCAACAGTAGCGCCGGTCTCATGGCTCCTATCTTGGCATGGAAGCCGGGCCGACGTGCGTTACAATCGCTGGCATGGTGCGCTGCCTGTTCGCTGTCTTCCTCAGCGCGGCTCTGCTGCCCGCCGACGCGGACCTGATCCTTTACAACGGCAAAATCGTCACGGTGGACCCGAACTTTTCGATCCGCCAGGCCGTCGCCATCAAGAACGGCCGCATCGCTGCGGTCGGCGCCAACCAGGCAATTCTCAAGGCAGAACGGGGGCCGTCCACGCGCGTCATAGATCTTGGCGGCCGCACCGTTCTGCCTGGTTTGATTGACAGCCACCTCCATCCGCTGGAGGCTGGCCTCAGTGAGTTTCGCGAGCCGCTGCCCACGCTCGACAGCTTCGCCGCCATCCAAGACTACATATGCGCGCAGGCGCGCAAGACGCCCAAGGGCCAGTGGATCATCGTCCCGCGCACTTTTCCCACCCGCCTCAAGGAATTGCGCATGCCGACGCGGGAGGTGCTGGACGTCGCCACGGAGCACCCCGTGCTGTTCGACGCCAGTTACGTGGTGGTGGTCAACACGCTGGCCCTCAAGCTGAGTGGCATCACGCGCGATACGCCCAATCCGCCGCACGGGGAAATCGTCAAAGATCCCAACGGCGAGCCCAACGGTATCTTGCGCAATGCCCAGTCTCTGCTGAAAGGCCTCAAGCCTGCTGCGACTTTCAGCGAGCAGGAGAAGCTGGCGGCGCTGGAGCGAATGCTGCGCATGTATCGCGAGGCCGGCATCACCACGATCGGTGAAGGTGGCGCGACGCCGGAGGAAATCTCGCTTTACGAGCGCCTCAAAGCCGAGCGAAGGTTGCCCGTGCGGGTGGTAATGACGTGGTGGGTCAACATCGGCCGGCCCGCCGAGGAGATCATCGCCGAGATCCGTTCCCGCCCATGGCGCACCAATCAGGGTGACGACTGGCTGAAGTTCGGAGCGTTCAAAGTGAACTTCGACGGCGGGATGACCATCGGCACGGCTTACCAGCGCAGGCCTTATGGCGACTTCGGCAGACAGCTCTACGGCATGACGGATCCCAACGATCGCGGCCAGCTCTTCGCCACTCCGGAAAAATTTCTGGCCGTGTTCCGTGCGGCGCGGGACCGCGGGTGGTCGCTTAGCGCCCACACTCAGGGTGGCGGCGCTGTTGACCTGTTCCTCGACACGATGGAAGCTCTCGATCGGGAGAAGCCCATCGCACCCACGCGCTCCCATCTCATTCACGCCAGCTTTCAAAGCCCTGAAGCCATTGCCCGGATGAAACGGCTCGGCATTGCCGCCGATGTGCAGGCGGCGTGGCTTTACTGCGACGCTCCCGCCCTGGAAAAGGTTTTCGGTTACGAGGGCTTGCGCTACTTTTTCCCGTTACGTTCCTATCTCGATGCGGGCGTGCACGTGGCCGGTGGCAGCGATCACATGATCGGCTACGACAAAAACCGGGCTGTTAACCCCTACAATCCATTCCACGGTATGTGGGTATCCATCACCCGCAAGACAAACCGCGGTCGGGTCATTCACCCGGAGGAAAGAGTCACGCGCGAGGAAGCGCTCAAGACTTATACGATCTGGGCGGCCTGGCGATTGTTCGCCGAGAACACGCTGGGCTCGATCGAGCCGGGCAAGTTAGCCGATCTGGTGGTTCTCGACCGCGACTATCTTACCTGCCCGGAAGACGACATACTCGCCATCGAGCCCGTGATGGTGGTGCAGGAAGGAAAGATCGTTTTCCAGAAATAGCGGCGTCAGCCAGTCATTCGTCAGAACGCGAATCGCAGCGCAAACTGGACCTGTCTGGGATTGCCGACCGTACTGGTGATCCTGCCAGCGCCGGGGTCGCCGATGGAAGCGTTCGGCAGATCGAACTGCGGGGTGTTGAAGAGATTGAAGAACTCGGCGCGGAACTGCAAGCGCCAGCGCTCGCTCCAGGAAAGATCCTTGAAGAACGACCAGTCGAAGTTCACGCGTCCCGGCCCGTAGAGGATGTTACGCCCCGCGTTGCCAAAGGTGTAAATCTGGGGCACGCCCCAGGCTGCACCGGGAACGTTGAACGAAGTGTCGAACCAGTAGGCCGGGTCGGGCTTTTCGATCTTGCCGCTCTTGTAACGGTCCGGGCGGCTGGCGCCGGCGTTGGAGACGGAAGTCAGCAGGGTGGGAGTGAAAGGCAGGCCGGTCTGTGCCGTAAGAATCAGGTTGGCGTCCCACCCGCCGAGGAGCATGTTGACCGCCCGCGACTCAAAGGACCACTTGCGGCCCTTGCCGAAGGGAAGCGCCCAGTTCATGCTGTGGGTCAGTCGGTGGCGGATGTCAAAGCCGCTGCTAGCACGATCGCACTGGCGGCACCGGCGATCCTGCGGGATCGGACCGTTGGCAGCGCCGCCGAAAGCATTGGGTACGTCGTCTATCGAGTGGGACCAGGTATAGGCCGTCAAGAATCCGACACCGCCTGCGAAACGTCGCTCCAGTGTGGCCTGCAGCGAGTTGTAATTGGACTTGCCGTCGAACACGTTGTAGGTCACACCGACGACGGCGGGCGCAATCCGGTATAGCGGCCTGCGAGGACCAGGCGCGCCGGGGCCGGGCTCGGGCTGGTTGTAATCGTAGGTGGTGTCCAGACGCCGTCCCACGTTGCCAACATAGCCGACCTTGACGACTGTATCCCTGGGAAGCTGCTGTTGGATTTGCAAAATGTACTGCTGGGTGTAGCCGGAGCGCATGTTGGGATCCACAGCGAGCATGGCGCCTTCGGGGTTGTTGGCCACAATGTTGAAATCGAGAACCGGGATGGGGTCGAATCCCTGCTGGACTCGCCGTGGCGTGGCCGAGAACTGGTTGATGTCCACTACGTTGATGGGACCGAAAGGAAGCTGGCGATGCCTCCGCATGTACACGGCTTCGCTGCCCGACGGGTTGTAAAAGACGCCGTAGCCGCCGCGCAAGACCGTGCCTTCGCGCAGGCGGAGAGCGAAGCCAAGGCGCGGGGCCACATTGTTACGGTCGGGCCGGACACCTGTGGTCGCGTTCGTGTTGAACCCCGCGATCAGCAGCTTCCCGGTCACCACGTCGAAGTTCGTCATCCGGTTGGCCACTTCCTTGAGCACGGTGTCGTACTCGTAGCGAATGCCGGCATTGAGGGTCAGCCGGCTGGTGACTTTCCAGTCGTCATGCAGGTAAAGATTCCACTCGGTGTATCGAAAGCCGGGAAATACCAGGGTAAAGTCCTGTTCGATCGTCGAGGCGGTTCCCAGCAGGAAACTCGCCATGGCATCGCCGGTACCGGCAGTCTGGTTGGGATTGTTCACGAAAATGCTGGAGAAATTGAAGCGGCCGTTACCACGGTTGGTCTGAAACTGGGTAATCTGGCGACGCCGGACCTCTGCGCCGAATTTCAGCGAGTGCGCACCGCGCAAATAGGTGAAGTCGGCGCGCGGATGGAACGTATTCTCGATCCTGACGATGGGAAGTGACCGGGTCTGACCAATGCCGGTGTACCCGGCGGGGCTGAAAATGGGGATGCCATCGGAGCGCGGCCCCTGATTGGAGCGGGGCACGCCCAGCTTTTCACCCAGACGGGCGCCCTCCGACGCTCCCTCCTGTCGGTAGTCCAGATTGAAGCGATTGAAGCCCATCTTGGCTTCCATAATCAGAGTGGGCGAGAAAGTTCTGGTCCAGCTCAGGACGGAATGGTAGGCTTTGAGCAGGGAATCGCCGGCGAAAGTATCTTCATTGCCCAGGCCGACGCGGCCTTCAAAACCGGGAATTTGTGAGTTCGGGAAGGTAGAAGGCCGGGTGGTCAGGGTATCTTGCCGGGAAAACCGGCCAAAGATTACGTTGCGATCGTTCCAGTTCCAGTCGAGTCTGCCGTCACCCTGATCCCAGCGCTGCTTCTCCTTGGGATTGGAAACGTCGTTGGCCGTCAGGCGGTCAACCTGCGGCATGGGATAGGCCTGGATGAGCCGTCCCGTGACGGCATCGAAGCGAGTGGAGGGAATCCGCCGGCCAGGAAAAGGATCGCGCACGTAGCCGCTGGGCGTGCCGGCCTGCGCCCGCGTGGTCAGCGGATCGTAAATGTCGCGCAAACGGGTGAAGTCTCCCTGTCGCACTTCCGGGAGCGGCACGGTGTTGACAAACGTGCGCTCCTGACGGCGGCGATATCCTTCGTAGTTGCCGAAGAAGAACAGCTTGTTCGGTACGATGCGCCCGCCCAGGCTGCCCCCGAACTGGTTCTGGCGGTAAGCGGGCTTGCGGGCGCCGGGACTGGCGAAGTAATTGCGCGCATCGAGCTTGTCATTGCGCAGAAACTCGTAAAGCGATCCATGCCATTCGTTGGACCCGGACTTGGTGATCACGTTGATGGTGGCGCCGGCATTGCGCCCCTGGTCGGCTGCGAACAGCGAGGTCTGAATCTTGAATTCGCGGACCGCCTCCACCGACGGGCGCAACACGATCGAGAGAGTGAGACGCTCATTGTTGTCTATGCCGTCTACCAGGAAGTTGTTGGAGCCTTCGCGATTGCCATTGGAAAACAGTTCCGACCCGGGCCGCAGGTCATCGGGCCGGGTCCCGCTCATGATGGTGCCCCGCGCTCCGTAGCCCACGCCCACCACGCCGGGACCGAGGATCGCCAGCTGCACGAAATTACGCCCGTTCAGAGGCAGATCCTCGATGGCTTTTCTCTCCACTACCTGACCGAGCGCCGAGGACTCGGATTCGATTAACGGGACGACGCCGCGGACCTCCACGCTCTCGGTCACCGCTCCCAGCTCGAGCGTAAAATCCAGACGGACGCTTTGATTGACCTCCAGGCGAACCTGATCGCGAACCGCTTGCCGGAACCCCGCCTTCTGCACTGTCACCCGGTACTCGCCCGGCGGCAAGAACGGAATTACGTACAAGCCCAGCTCGTTGGTTTGTGCGCGGCGTTCCAGACCTGTGGCGGTGTGCACCGCGATGACCTCCGCCGCCGGAATCACAGCCCCGCTGGCGTCAGCGACCGACCCGCTGAGCTGGGCAGTGGCCTGTGCAAACACGTTGGTCTCGAGCGTGACAGCTACCAGTCCGATTCCCATCCAGGAAAGAATTGCCCTCATGCGCCCTCCTCTCGAATCGTTGCTAGCGGCCTCCACGCCCCCGTGCATTTGGCGAAAGCGACCGCCGCCCCGCTGGCGGCCCCCGCGCCCCCTTACACCTGGCGAGAGCGTCCCTGCCGCACGCCCTATTGTATGTGACTCTATGAAGCGGTTGTCAAGAAGACCGAGTAACTCACAGGACGCAGCGAAAACGGGACATAAAGTTGCGGTTGTCGCGGAGCGCTCCGCTTACTCCTCCAGTCTCGGCGAGGCGAGCCCGCGAACCGGAACCTTATGTTGCGCAGCGTACTCGCGAATGATTTTTTCCAAAGCCCGGGCCCATTCGTCCAGCCCGATGCTTCGTTCCGGCGCCATCATGAAGCCCATGTCCGGGGTGCGATCGGCCCAGTGATCCTTGGTGTCGTCCAGGACGTGGACAAATTTGCGCCCTCCTGCCGAGCGGCCTTTGGGAAACCGGCTCTTTTCAAAAACGGCGACCAGCTCGGCGAACACGCGCTCGTTCTCCTGCCGGGCAGCGGTAATCCCGTTGTGCGCGCTCACCAGCTGACCCACGGCGCGGACCGGGTCGTTTTTGGCCGCGGCGACCTCGGCCTGACCCAGTGCGCGGTCGGCCGCAGCCATAGCTTCCAGCAGTCGCCAGTGGCCGCCAATGAAGCGCGCCAGGGAAAGCAGAACTTCCAGGTTATAACGGTTGCGCTCGGCCCTTCCCAGGTTTTCGTGAAGCGCGTGAAGAAGGCGGTCGTTTTCCAGGCGCCGGGAGGGAGCTTCGCGAAACCGCTCGGCGTACTTTTCGCTGAGCCGCTTGCCGAGCTTGAGGTCGGGCAAAGCGGGCAGCGGCGGCGGATCCAGAGTGAGGTCGTAGCGGGTAGTGCCCAGACCCTTGCCGTACGAGTTCCCGTAACCCGGTCCGCGCACCCGCGAGACCACGCGTTCCCAGTTCCGTTGCCAGGCGCGGGCCTGCCGTTGCAGGGTTCGGTAGACTTCCACCATGCCAGTGGCCTGCGGGCCGTAGTAGAACCTCATAAACTCAGCCGCGTGCTGTTCCGGACTGACCGTGCATGGGTTCCAACCCCACTGCGCCACCGCCGACCAGCCCAGCCAGAAGGTCTCGTTGTGCAGGCCGGAGTCATCCCAGGCCGCGCCGAATACCCCGATCGGGTTGCCGCGCCAATGACGGCCGTGACACAAGTACTCGTATGCCGCCGCCAACCTGCCAGCGCCGTCTTCCACGGCCAGATGGTCGGGGAAAAGATACTCGCTTCCCTGCATGGAAACGTAACCCAACTGACGCATGCCCAGCTTTCTCTCCGCCTCGAGGTACTCCTCCTCACCGATCACTCCGTCAATGACGTCTGGCGGCAAGAGAGAAACATGCTCGGGAAGCAGTGGATACTCCGCCCAGATCAGGATACGCCGGCCCCGGGACGCCAGAAAGTCGCGCGCCTTGCGCACGAACTCAACCCAAGTAAGGCTGCGGTTGACCGGGTTATAAGGCCGGGAACATTCGCTTTCGATGCCGGCGTAGTAAACTTCGTCTGTGGAAACGAAAAAATACTCCACGCCCTGTGTTGCTTTCACCACGTCGTCATACATGGAAAAGATCAACTGGTAGGTTTCGGGCTTGCACAGGGCACTCTGGTAGTTATTGCCATCCGCCCGCAGGTGCGCAAACTCGGGATGCTTCAGCACGTAAGCCATGTGCGCGGGCGCCTGAACGTCGGGGACGATCTGGATGAAGCGCTCGAGGCCGTAGTTGACCAGCTCCTGCAACTCGGCGGTGGTGAACGCGCCGGGCGCTCCGATGATCGGGTGGGAAGGATATTCGAACTTGTCCTCGAGTTCGAAGGCGATCATGTTCGCCTTGAAGCGCGCCGTCCAGTCCAGATAGCGCTTGAGGGTTTCCGGGCGGTCCTGGTGGTGCTTGGTATCCCAGTGGAGGAAGCGCAAGGCGAGTCTGGGCCAGTCCTCGATGGTCCCTTTGGGCAGGCGGAGGCGGCCGGCTGGATCGCGGCGGATCAACTGAACCAGCGTCTGGACGCCATAGAACAAGCCCTGGTCCGAGTTGCCCGTGATCTCCACCAGGCCGTCACTGATGTGGAGGCGGTAAGCCTGGCGGTCCACCGAGGGCTCGGCGCCTGTGGCTACGGCCCCGGGCGCCACGCGCAGCCGGATGACCGCTGCGCCTGTGCCAACGCGGAGGTTGAGTTGATGGAACTCGGCCGCGTCCCGCACCAGACTGCGCACCGCAATGTGCGAGGCCGCCAGCGCGCCTGGATCAATGACCCACGAGCCGTCGAGAGCAATGTCGCTGTCTTGGAGCTGAACTCGCTCCGGCGTGGGGATCACCGAATAGCCGCGGGACCAAAGCTCGGTGACCGGCGCGCAGAAGAGGAAGTTTCCCAGGCAAAGCAGAAGGGGCAGGCTGCGCATACACGTACAAGCTAACACCTTTCTAGCCAGCCTGCCCGCAGTCTGTGCGCTATTGTGCAGGCGGGCTGAGCGTGGCGTCCAGCAGCATCAAGTAGGCCGCCACCAGCCGGTACGTGTCGTAGTAGTCCTCCTGGCGAATGGCCTCCACCGTGTCGCGCGCCGTGCCCAGCAGCGGAAAGCTCTGCGCTGTCAGCGAGTAGATGGAAAGGGTCGGGATCTTGGCGTCGCGGAAGGCTGCGGAGTCGTCCTTGGGGATTTCCTCTTCGATGTTGACCCCGGTCACCGGAATCTTCATCGCCGCCGCCACACGGGCAATGTCGTTGATCAGGCGCGGGTCGGATTGTTTCATCCAGACGCGGACGGGCCCCGTGCCGAGCGAGGTCAACTGGATCATGGCGCGCGTGTGCTCGCGCTGTTCGCGGCTCAACTGGCGGACATAGAAACGCGAACCCTCCGGCGAGGACTCCCGGTCCGAGAATCCCACGAAAACGAACGTGTGGCGACGCGAGCCCTCGGGGAGGGACTGGTAGAGAGTAGGCAGCAGGACGGCACCGCTCCAGTTGTCAATCACACCCTGACCGGCGGATCCCCACCAGTCCAGGCGGGCTCCCACGACGATCGTGTCCGCGGTTTGACCGGGATGGGTGCATATGACGTTGGGCACTTTCGATCCCTTCACGGGTTGCTCGCGCAGGCGATCGCCCGCACAGCCGGCTTCGCGGAACATATCGAGCAGGCGTTGCGCCCGCTGCGCGTTATCGGTGGATACGCGGCTGAGGCGCTCACTGAGAATGGTGCGGTCTACGGATTTGAACTGGATGCTCACCGGCTGGGCCAGCGCGGCGGCTGCGGAAACGAGAGTCAAAGCGAAAAACAGACGCATTGTCCTACTCTACAGCATTGGAGCGGCGTTTGTGCGCCCGCCTTCGAGGCTCGCGCACTATAATTGGTCGCTGAGGTGCAGCCGTGCCCACGGGATCCCTGGAAACCATCCGCGAATTTCTTGCTCAGAGGCGCTGGGCGGTTGTGGGAGTCTCCCGACGGCGGCTCGACTTCAGCCGCTGGTTGTTCGACCAATTGCTCCGTCGCGGCTACGAGGCCTTTCCGGTGAATCCACACGCGACGGAAATAGACGGGCGGCGCTGCTACGGGAGGGTCTCGGAGATCCAACCGCCTCCCACTGTAGCCCTGTTGATGACACCGCGCAAGGCGGCCTTGGAGATCGTTCAACAGTGCGACGGGGCGGGAGTCCGTCGCCTATGGTTTTACGCCGCCGCAGGCGCCGGCGCAGCAAGCCCTGAGGCCCTCGAGTTCTGCCACAGCCGTGGTATCCGGGTCGTGGCCGGGCTGTGCCCGATGATGTTTTTCCAGGATGCGGGCTGGTTGCACCGGCTCCACGCCCAGGGCCTGAAACTGCTTGGCTCCTATCCGGCAGCCGCAGGAGCCTCAAGCTCGGCGCTGGGCACGGCCGATCAAACAGAGAGGAACCGGAGATGAAGCCGTTAGGAACCTTCAATGTCGTGCCTGCCTTGCCGCCCCGCCTGGAGCCGCTGCGGCGGATCGCCTATAACCTCTGGTGGGCGTGGAATCACGACGCCATCGAGTTGTTTCGCCGGCTGGACAGCACGTTATGGGAGACCTCGGGGCACAACCCCGTTCTCATGCTGGGTACGATCAGCCAGGCCCAACTGGAGGCCGCTGCCCACGACGAGGCTTTCATGGCTCACGTCGAGCGCGTGTCGCGGGATCTGGAGTCGTATCTGGCCGGCGAAGGCTCGTGGTTCCGCAGGGTCTACGGGCGCGCCGACAGTCTCTCTGTGGCGTACTTTTCGGCGGAGTTCGGACTCACGGAATGCCTTTCGATTTTCGCCGGCGGTTTGGGCATTCTGGCCGGAGACCATCTGAAGTCGGCGAGCGATTTGGGAGTGCCTCTGGTTGGGGTAGGGCTGCTGTACCAGCAGGGATACTTCAAGCAATACTTGAACGAATCCGGCTGGCAGCAAGAAGCATATGAGGATAACGACTTTCATAACCTGCCCCTCCAGCTCCTCCGCGCCCCCGATGGCAAGCCCTTGCTCGTCGAAGTCACGCTGGCGGGCAGACCCGTCTACGCCCAGCTCTGGCAGGCTCATGTCGGCCGCGTGTCCTTGATCCTGCTCGACACCAACATCAACCTCAACGCACGACCCGAAGATCGTGACATCACGGACCAGCTCTACGGCGGCGACAGCGAAATGCGGATCAAGCAGGAGATCGTGCTCGGAATCGGGGGGTATCGTGCGCTCGAGGCACTGGGACTGGATCCCACCGTCTACCACATGAACGAGGGCCACTCGGCGTTTCTGGCCCTGGAACGCGTGCGCCGACTCATGGAGCGCTACCGGCTGAACTTCGAGGAAGCACGCCAGTTGGCCTCCCCGAGCCTTGTCTTCACGACGCACACCCCGGTCGAGGCCGGCCACGACTTTTTCGCGCCTGACCTGATGGATCGGTACTTTTCGGACTACTACCCGAAGCTCGGCATTTCACGTGAGGAGTTCCTCGGTTTGGGACGCCGCAATCCCTGGGATCCGGGCGAGGCCTTTTGCATGACGGTTTTGGCGCTGCGGCTGGCCGCCTTCTCCAACGGCGTCAGCAGACTTCACGGCGAGGTGACCCGGAAGATGTGGGCCAGCATCTGGCCGAACGTGCCCGAGCAGGAAATCCCGATCGGTCACGTCACCAACGGCGTGCACTTCCGCTCGTGGATCTCTTACGAAATGAACCAGCTTTACGATCGGTACCTCGGTCCGAACTGGCGTGAGGAACCGGCGGATCGGGTATTGTGGCAACGCGCTGAGACCATCCCGGCGGAAGAGCTCTGGCGCACCCACGAGCGTCGCCGTGAGCGGCTGGTGGCTTTTGCGCGGCGTCGCCTGCGGGAGCAGCTCCAGCGGCGCGGAGCCCCTCAGGCCGAGATCGAAGCAGCCGACGAAGCGCTGGATCCGGAGGCGCTCACGATCGGTTTTGCGCGCAGGTTCGCGACTTACAAGCGGGCAACCTTGTTGTTGCGGGATGTCGAGCGGCTAAAGCGCTTGCTCAACGATCCCGAACGGCCCGTTCAGATCATTTACGCGGGCAAGGCGCACCCGCGCGATGGCGCCGGCAAGGAATTGATCCGGCAAATCGTCTCGCTCGCCCGCCAGCCCGAGTTCCGTCGCCGTCTCGTGTTCCTGGAAGACTACGACATGGCAGTGGCGCGCTACCTGGTTCAGGGTTGTGACGTCTGGCTTAACACGCCACTGCGCCCGCTGGAAGCCAGTGGAACCAGTGGAATGAAAGCGGCGGCCAACGGGGCCCTGAACGTCAGCACCCTCGACGGCTGGTGGGATGAAGCCTGGAGCCAGCACAATCACCGCATCGGGTGGGCGATCGGGCGCGGCGAAATCTATGAGCAGCGCGAGTATCAGGATCAGGTGGAGGCCGAGGCTCTCTACGACCTTTTGGAGCGGGACGTGATCCCGACCTTCTATGACCGAGGCCGGGACCGGATTCCGCGCCGGTGGATCGAACGGATGCGCGCCTCGATCGCGACCCTTTGTCATTTTTTTAACACGCATCGCATGGTGCGCGAGTACACGGAACGCTTCTACCTGGTGGCCAACGCCCTTTACCGGACCCTTGCCGAGAACGACGCCGCCCGGGCGCGAAATCTGGCCGCCTGGCTCAGTCGCGTTCGTGCAGCCTGGAAAGATGTGCGCATCGAAGCTGTCGAACGCGGCCTGGGTGACTTAGTGGTGGGTCAGCAGGCCCACGTGCGCGTGCGAGTCTACCTCGGCGCCCTGACGCCCGACGACGTGAAGGTCGAGATTTACGTTGGCCGCTTGAGCTCGGATGAGCGAATCCTGGATGCGGTGACCGCCCGGCTGGAGCCGACGGGCGAGCGGTCTGGCGAGAGCTGGATCTTCGAAGGCGTGTTGGCGCCCTGCATGCGGAGCGGGCGCCACGGCTACACCGTGCGGGTTCTGCCCTCGCACCCGGATCTTTCGTCCCCGATCCTCCCTAATCTGATCACTTGGGCCGGGCAAGAGACGACTGTGGCTGTGTCCTAGTTCGCGATCGAGATCCTGCCGCCGGACGGGTACGAAAGCGCTACTGCGACGAGCTTGCGGGGAGAAGCGGGCAACCCCTGTGGCTCCCCGGCAAGGATTCGAACCTCGACTCGCGGCTCCAAAGGCCGCTGTCCTACCATTAGACGACCGGGGAGTAGAGGCGGCGATTTGCCGCTCGCTTATATTTTAACAAGCTCCGGCGCGCATGCGAAGGGCTCAGACGCCGCGTTGTTCGAGACCGCGGCCGCCCGCCCGACCCGTGATCCCCCCAACAGGCCGTTGCTGGCAAGGCGTCCGATGCGTTAAGCTACAAAACGGTGAGGTGCGAGAGTGGCTGAATCGGGCGGTCTCGAAAACCGCTGTACCCGTTTCGGGTACCGTGGGTTCGAATCCCACCCTCACCGCCACGCCTGAACTTCGCGAGCATTTCCAATCACTTGCGGATGCATCATGCGCTCGGGGTCCGTTTTTGCTTGATTAGCGACACCGGAAGCGAGACGCAGCATCCAGTCCTCGCAAAAAGGGGAAAACAACCTCGGGTTTGGGAGGCAAGGATCCCGGCTTTCTCGGTGGTGGACGGCGGGCACGGACCCCAAAGCGACGCCAAGGCCGGGCCTCAAGACACAGCAGTTCGGCAAGGGAAAACGCCAAGGCAGTGGAGTGACGGCCTCGAGGAGAGCCGTGACCCGCACCGAATCTCCGGCTGGGGAACGGGAGGATCCCAGCGCTCAAACTACCCGTTCCCTGCCAGGCCGACGAGCTTGATCAAGTTCCCGACTTTTTCGACCAGCACATCCACACCCTCAAGGCTGCGCTTTTTCTTGAGCACGTCGGCGAGCTGTTCGCCGAGACTGGCGAGGAGTTTCTCGGCGTCCGAACCTTTGACCGGCGCAGTTTTCTGGCTGCCCCAGATCGCGGTGATCGTTTTCTGGCCCGGATCGTACGCCAGTCTGGCGCCTTTCCACAACGTGCTCTCGGCGGCCTGAGGCTTCGACGGCGCGGCAACCTGCGGGGTTGCTTGTTGCGGTTCGGCCCGGCCCATGGCGCCGTAACCCACCGCTGTCTTGGCACCGAAGCCAAGCCATCGGAAGGCATGCTCGAAGGCGGCCTCGATCAACTGCTTCCAGTGGCCGTCCTTGGCCAGGTCCGCTGCCGTGCGCTCCAGATGCAGCGTGTCGCAGGTGACGTGGAACAGGAAGCGAGAGCCGGGCGGCACTGTGAGGAAGGAGATAGGTTTCGGCTCGCCTGAATCGTGCGGCGGGACCCCCTGTTGGTAGTAATCCGTGTAGTGCGGCGTCATGATCTCGACCAGCAGGCTGTCGCCCTGGATTTCCGGGATTACGTCCCAAAAGCACAATGCGCCGCGAAAATGTTCCTGTTCTCCCGGCTTCGTTTCGCGCCCGAAAAGAACGTCAAGCATCGTGAGGCGAAGCGGGGGTTCATCCGAATCTTCAGAAACCCGGATCTCGTATCGCGGCTCCTCGCTCCAGCCCTTGCTGTCGCCCCACTGGCCGCCGGCCAGCTCGCGTGCCGCTTGCCGCAGGACTCCCTTGACGCCGCTGCCGGGCAGATAGGGAAGCCCGTACGGGTTCAGGAACGCGAAGCCGTTTTCCAGCGGGTGCTCGTTGCCCAATCCGGTGGTGAAAGGCGCGATGGCCTTGGCATCGATCCGAAGCAGCCTGTGGGAGGGCACGGCCTCGCCGAGCGCGCGCTGGCGCGCGGAAAGCGCCCGGACCCGGGCCCGGTCATCCGCCGAAAGTTGCACGACGGCTTTCAGCGCCTCCTGTGCTTGCCCGGGCTCCTTTTCCTTTCGCCACCGGCTATTCCAGATCGGTAGCAGCAATCCGAAGCGCAGGCCCGGCGAAGCATTCTGCATTAACTGGGCACCGGCCGCCTTTCGCAGATACTCCGGAATCGCCGGACTCGGCATGGCTACCCTCCCCTCCTCGCCGAGGCCATCTGCCGGAGCCACTTCAGCCACGCCAGCGCCTCCGCCGTGATGGCCTGGTAGTCCGCAGGAGCGGCCTTGAACAGGGCTTCCATGAAAGATTCGAAGTCTGTCTTGCCCTTGAAAACAGCCGGGAAGCGCGCGGCGAGCCACTGCCGCAGATCAACGGCGATCGCTTCGTGCGCATCGCCCTTGTGGTGGCAGAAGGCCAGCACCTGCATCAGGCCGGAGTTCATGATGAGCGCCGGCAATCCTTTGGCCGCGTTCACCTGCTCCTTGCTGTAGTTCTCGCAGCGCTGCCAGGCGTCCAGCGCCCGCTGTTGCTCAATGGTCTGCATCCCCACCTCCCACGATTCGGGCCACCACGAGGCCGCGGCCGGTCGTGGCGTCGCCGCCGATCTGAAGCAGGTTGCCCTGCTTGCCGTTGCTGCCGTTGATCACTTTCTTGATCACGCCCATCACTTTGCCAGCGTCCAGAGGTTCACCGCGACTGTCCCGCGTCTGGCTGGCCATCACCGGCGCCACCAAGATCGCCTCGGGCGGCAGGTTCTCCGTATAGAACAAGCCGCCTTCATCCGCCGTGCCCGTTTCGGGGTTGATGCGGACGTGCGGTTCCACCAACGTTGCGTGCTGGGCGAAAAAGGCGAAGTCAGTGTCAGAAAGCAGGACCAGGTGTCGCTTGAGTTTGTCGCGAAAGTACTTGAAATCCTCGCTCGCTGGGATCGCGTTTTCTGCCAAGTACGTCGCAATTTCCCCGATCCCTTCGGACTTCTGCGCCGCGTACTCAAAGCCCTCGAGATGAAGCTTGTCCTGGTAAAGCAACGTCTTGTCGCAGACCCGGCCCTGGCCCTCCGCGACATCCTCGACCGACGGCCACTCGATTTTGACACCCACCAGCTCGAGCAACCGCCGCGTACGCCAGAGCGCATGGGTGCAGGTGACCCACACGAAGCCCTCCTTCAGGCTGCGCACGGGCATGGCGACCAAGTGAGCGTCGCCGAAGCTCACCGCCCCGGCGTAGAGTTGGCCCGAACCAGCCTCCGGTCCGAACAGGCGGTCCAGATCTTCCTTTTTGCCCCCGAGCAGCTCGAAGCTGTGCCGCACGGCGCCCTTGATTCCCGAACCCGCGAAGCACGGGTAACCCGTGTGCCGCTCGCGCTGGATAGGATTGTCAATCACGCCGATGGCCTGCCCCGTACCCATGTGCACGGGGCTGACGCAGTAAAGAAACATGGCTGCGCGTTCTTTGAACATAACTCCTCCTGTTTGTTTTATTGGCCCCAGGCCGCCAGCCCGATGCGATTGAAGCCTTCCGCCCGACGCTGTGCGTCGAGCCAGTTCGCCGACCAGAGGCCCTCGGCCACCAGCCGCCGCAGATCCTCTTCCCTCGCCTCCAGTTCGTCCAGCCAGTAGACGCTGCCGGCCGGCGCGGCGCGTCGGGCCGGCTTGGGACGTTCCTGCGCCAGATCCCAACCCGAAATGATCTCGGCGCGCGGCACGCACGCTGCCACCAGCCGCCCGCGGACGCCGTGCAGATCGAAAACGAAGCTGCCCGCGTCCTCTTCCACCCCGGTCGGCAGCCAGCCATCCGGGAAAATTCCGGGCGACGCCAGCACGAGCCGGCAACGCCCGGCCTGCGCGATGGCGCCATAGTCGGGTTCCGGCAAACGATACTCAGGCGCATCGCGGATGGTCATGGCGCGCCCGTCGCCGCCCACCCGAAGCATGCCCTGGCGCGGCGGTTTCGCCCCCGCCACGCCCACCAGGAAGCCGGCATCGAAATCCGCACCGTTGCGGCTCGAAGGGCCCCGTTTCCGGAAGATCACAGCTTGCGCCGTGAAAAGCCGGCCTTCTGACGCACTCCGCGTCCCCGGATCCAAGCCTACGCCGACGCGCGGCTCCAGATCCCACAGCTCGCGGGAACGCACCAGATGCCTGGCGTCGGGAACCTTGCCCGCGAGATACTGCCGCCAACCCTCCTCCGTGAGCCAGTAACCGCGCACGGGCTTGGCCGGTCTGGGCTGAGCCAGCACGGGGCACAGCGGCAGCGGGTACGAGCTCTTAAGTTTCGGCGCAACTTTCCCGACCTCGACCAGCCGCATTGCACGGATCACCAGGGATTCCTCATCCTTTGCGACGACCAGATCCGCGGGCGGCGCCACCAATCGCTCGATGCGCCCGTCGGCGAACCGGCGCGCCAGGTGAAAGGCCGTGACGCGGAACGGGCCGGGTTCGGCGGGAGTGCCCAACTCGGGATGTACCCGGTCGCCTCGCGCGAACGCCGCCAGATCGCAGCCATCGTCGGCCAGAATCCGCGACCGCAACGCTCCGGCAATTACCGACGGCCACGGCGGCACATAGCTTTCGCCATAACTTCCCGGATCGCCGTAACCTTTGTTTCCGCGCAAAAACAGTACGTCCACCGGCTCCAGAAACAAGTAACTCGAGTTACTCACGACCCGCCTCCCCGCGCTGCTCGCGCGCCAGAAAATCCGCCACGTGGAGCAAGTTAGTCAGCCACTTTTTCGGTTGAGGCTGTTCGGCGGCCACCACCGCCAGCCGGCGGGCCAAATCGGATGCCTGTTCTTTGGCCTCGCGCTCCGACTGACGCCGGAACTGGTATGCCAGCACCGCCCCGAGCATCTCTTTGTCCAGGCGCCCCCCGGCGCCCGGCAAACGTTCGAGCCCCCCGGC
>Ga0080004_1122631_pt1 | contig 95125 bp, 77 predicted proteins | sample WasSprMetagenome_FD_69207 | JGI IMG/M metagenome (GOLD analysis project Ga0080004, IMG submission 69207) | Sulfidic aquatic microbial communities from Washburn Spring, Yellowstone National Park, USA - WS (SPADES assembly) (version 2) | ecosystem: Environmental > Aquatic > Thermal springs > Hot...
TGCTTGACAGTGGCTTTGGCAAACTGCCGAAGTGCTCTTGCTCCCCAAATTAGCACTCTCGGGTTTAGAGTGCTAATCACCGGTGATGATTTTACCATCGGCATCCAACAATGTCAACGGTTTGCACAAAAGCGCTTGACATCTGGTTTTTCAGCATGATATACTTAAGTGCAACTTACAGGTAGATGTAAAATATGCCGAAAATTCGAGAGTGCCGTCGCGGTGGGCCGCCGTGGGATGGTCCCTGCACATGCGAAATGGGGAACATATACCGGTTTGCAGAGCCGGTGGTTCTGCTGGCTTTGGCCAAGCTGAAAACTGCCCACGGCTACCAGATAGTGGCGGAAGTGCAAAATCTGGCTGTCACGCATGCCGGCCTAGATAGCGGTATTGTGTACCGAATCCTGCGCAGGCTGGAAAATGCAGGACATCTTGTATCCACATGGGATGTTCCAGGAAGAGGTCCTGCACGCAGGTTGTACACTGTAACACCGCTGGGATGGGAGCATCTGCAGGAATGGGCCGCTGTTTTGGAACAGCTTGCAAATTCCCTGCAGAAGCTTGCGGGCCAGTGCCGTGCCACAGCAAACGCAAGCACAGCTTGCATTGATTGACACCGAGCTTTCCGCGGGGCATAAGCAAATTCAACATGTTTCGGCTCCGCCCGCCTTCTGCGGGGGTAAAGACTGGAGCAAATCGGAGGTAACTATGGAGAAGCTGGCAGTAGCGGCAGATGGAGATGTGGTATCCGCGCATTTCGGGCACTGCAGCCAATATGTATTGGTTGAAGCCGAGGGCGGCAAAGTGCTTAAGCGCACAACAATCAGCAATCCGGGGCATGAACCCGGCAAACTTCCCCGGTATTTGGCAGAGCTGGGCGTAACGTGTGTGGTAGCCGGCGGAATGGGACCAAGAGCCCAGCAGAACTTTGCAGCACACGGAATATCCACCGTCGTCGGTATAACCGGGACGGTTGAGCAGGCAGTGCAAGCCTGGCTAAGCGGCGAACTGTCCGGCGGCGACAATACGTGCGGCAGAACCGGACACGGCCACGCTGGCTGAGCCAACTTGGGAGCCGGACCCCAAAACCGGCAAGGAGGTTCAGAACTATGAGGTGGAGGAATATGTATTACTTAACCGGTCAACCGGGCTGGATGCGCTTCGGCTTCAGCCCCGGCTGGATCGGCCGCAGTCCAACAGGGCTTGGGCCTTGCGCCCAGTATCTTCTTACTGGCAGGTGGCCGGTTGGCGCAGGAGTGCCATTTGTTCAGCAGGCGGCGCCCTGGGGAATTGATGCGCTTCGAGCCCAAGCTGAGGCACTGCGCCAGCAGTTAACGCTCATCGAAGAGCGAATTCGACAGCTTGAACAGGAATCCGAGAGAAAGGCAAACCAATGAAACTCGCAGTTGCATCCAGCGGAAGCGGCCTGGATTCCCCTGTTGATCTGCGGTTCGGGAGGTGTCCGTGGTTTGTAATAGTGGACACCGATACGATGAACTTCGAGGCCGTGCCAAATCCCGCGGCCGGTGCAGCAGGAGGAGCCGGAATCCAGGCAGCTCAGATGTTGCTTTCTAAGGGCGTCAATGCAGTGGTAGCCGGCCAGGTAGGACCCAACGCGTTCCAAGTGCTGTCTGCTGCCGGAGTGCAGGTGCTACCCTTCGCAGGCGGAACCGTGAAGGATGCAGTTGATGCTTTCCTGGGCGGCCGGTTGTCCGAGACTAGTGCTCCTACAGCCTCCGCCCATGCAGGGATGGCACCCCAGGACCCCTCATCTGGCTTCCCCGGAGCGGGACCAGGCATGGGCTTTGGACGCGGCATGGGCCGCGGAGGTGGCAGAGGAAGAGGCCGCGGACGCGGGCGTTGGTAACCTTTGGTAATTCGCGCGGCCGGGTGAACCGTTGTTCATGCGGTCCCGGCCGCCATTCGGTGTAAAAGTGAAGATAAGCATCGCGAGCGGAAAAGGGGGCACGGGAAAGACCACGGTGGCAGTGGGCCTGGCACTCGCGGCGAAATCGGCTGTTTTGATTGACTGCGATGTGGAGGCCCCAAACTGCCATATCTTCTTGCGGGAAGAATCCCCAAAAATCTCTGATGTTTTCGTACCTGTGCCCCGGGTAAACGAGTCGAAATGCACCTTTTGCGGTACCTGCGCGCGCGTCTGTGTGTTTAACGCTTTGGCCATTGCTGGGCGCAAAATCATTCTATTCGAGAAACTTTGCCATGGGTGCGGCGCGTGCGTTGTTGCATGTCCAGCAGGCGCTGTTGAAGAAATAAATCGAAAAATCGGTGTAGTAGAGCTGGACAGCAACGGAGAGTTGCTGGTGATTACGGGGCGACTGGATGTGGGTGAAGCACTGGCCGTTCCTGTAATCAAAGCCGCAAAGCGCTTGGCTCCTCAAAACGGCCTTACCTTCATTGACTGCGCCCCCGGTACTTCTTGCACAATGGTTGAGGCCGTCAAGGGTAGTGATCTGTGCATCTTGGTTACCGAGCCAACACCGTTTGGCCTCCACGATCTTCAGATGGCGGTCGACACGCTGGAAGAATTGAGAATACCGGCGGTTGTTGTGGTAAATAGGTCTGACGGAAGGAATGAAAACCTGAAAGAGTTCTGCTCGGCTCGGGGGTTGCAGATTGTGGCGGAACTGCCTTTAGATCGGCGCGCGGCCGAGGCATACTCCAAGGGCAAACATCCGTTACTCGAGCTCAATGATTGGAAGCACATTTTCGACGAGCTGTTGAACACCGTTATACAGACGCTCCAGGATAAGTTCGGTTAGTGAAAAAACGAGGATAATCACCGGCTGGAACAGCCTGCTTCATGTGAACTGGTTGAGACCAGTTTATCTTCTGAAAAAGCTTACAAGCGAGTATAAAAGTGAAGGAAATCGTTATCCTAAGCGGCAAGGGAGGCACTGGTAAAACAACAACCGCTGCTGGATTTGCGGTGTTGGCTGGCCGTTGTGTAGTCGCCGATGCAGACGTGGATGCCCCGGACCTTCACCTGCTTTTGCACCCTAAGAAGGTGGATGGTGGAGAGTTCTTTTCCGGTTACACAGCCATTCGGGACGAAGAGCTGTGCAATCGATGTGGCTTATGCAGAAGCACCTGCCGTTTCGACGCGATAGACGAAAATCTTCGGATTAGTCCGCTGGAGTGCGAGGGATGCGGCGCCTGCACACTTGTATGCCCCAATGGCGCGATTAAGATGCAAGAGGCGATCGCTGGGGAATGGTTCATCGGCCAAGTTTTTACAGGGCTGATGGTGTACGCCAAGCTGAAACCAGGAAAAGGGAGTTCCGGAAAGCTTGTCAGCCTGGTTAGGGGCAAGGCCAGGGCAAAATGTCGTGAGGATGGTTTGGAACTTTTGATAACCGATGGGCCTCCTGGCATAGGGTGTCCGGTAATTGCGGCTGTTGGAGGTGCAAGCCTTGCAGTTGTGGTCACCGAGCCAACAGCGGCCGGTTTACACGATCTGGAAAGGGTAATAGGTGTGTGCCGGCATTTCCGGGTGCCGGCGGCAGTGGTTATCAACAAAGCCGATCTAAATTTGCCGGTTGCTGGGAGGATTAAGTCTTTTTGTGAAAATATTTCTGTACCGGTTCTCGGAGAAATCCCGTATGACCAGGATGTTACAGAAAGCATTCGCTACGGCAGGCCTTTGGTGATGCACTCGCGCGGACCGGCGGCACAGGCAATAGAGGAGGTTTGGAAGGAGGCGAAACGTCGCTTGGAGCAAGTTCGCCCCTCTTGAAGTAGCGTCATTGGAGGCGCCGCCGGCTATTCCTCAAACTGGTTCTTATGGGATTACAGAATTCCCCCTGTGATTTCCGATTATTACGCCACAGGCACCAATGGAAGAATTTTCCGGGTTTTATGAAGCTCGGCTGTTTCATTCCATGATGCGGCGAACGTTGGTAGCTTGAAAAGACTCGCGCTCTTTCTTCTTGTCATAGGCCTTTTTCAGCGCAAATTCCACATGGGTGCCCGGCTGGAGGCAATCCTTTGGCAGCTCGCGAACAGCAACGTACACATCTTCACCGCCGTCGTCGCGCTTGATATAGGTAAAATGCCTGCCTTCAGGATACGGCTTGATGATGCCGCGATAGAACTGCAAACCTTCATTCTTACCTTCCTGCCAATAGCGGCGGCACAATGTCAGAAGCCCTTTGAGGTCTTGCGGCAGTTCCGGCCAATCTTGATTTGATTCTTGGAACGCCTCAAGGAGCTCATTCTCCACATGAATAAGCTCCGGAGGGATTTTCCAACCCCGGTCTGCCCGAATCATTTTGGTCAGGGTTATATGGGCCGCCGCCACATCCAGCTTGCCGAGCCTCTGCGCAATTTGCGCCAGAGTTACGAAGTACTCAAGTTTGTACTCCTCAGATTGGCGCGGGTTGGAAACCGCGTCGCAAATCAGCCGATAAGCCTCTTCAAAATTGCCAGCACGGTATTCCAGATAGGCCAGTTCCGCTTTCATATACCAATCGGCACGGCGGTGGGTAAGCAGGGCGCGCATTTCGGCAATACCGCCGGCCAAATCGCCAGAATACGCCAGTGCCAGGGCGGCCGTACGGCGCAGAAAGATTTCATCCGGAAACACATTTAACCCGGCTTGTGCAAACCGACGCGCCTCACCAAAGCGATCCAGCTCCAAAAGCGCCCGAGCACGACCAACATACCACATCTCAAGCTCGGACATCCCCCGCTTCCCATCAAACACCATCGGCTCATTACTGAGATCCTCGGGTTTTAGCCGGTCGGCCCACTCAAGAAGAACCTTCCAGTTTTTCCGCCCCTTGGCGACTTTCATCACAGCCAATGCAACTTTGGCAAGCGCCATTCTAGCGGGGTTCAACTTGAGAATCTGATTGGCAAAGTAGACGACGCGTCCCAGGTCGCTCTCTTCTCTAGCAGGCTTCAGTTCTTTCTCGTAGAGTATCCATCCCATTTCAGCCTTGGTGTAAACATCATCGGGGAACTTTGCCAAAGCGTCTTTGGCAATTCTTTCAGCATCTTCCAAACGGCCGATTTTGCGCAGGCAGAAGGCGTACCGCCAGCCAGCAAACGAACTTGGATTTTGCTGCCAAATCTGCGCGAATTGCTCACAAGCTTCAACGTAGTTTCCGTTTTTCCGCAGTATTTCCGCATGTTGATAGTTTATTGCCTGGTTGCTCATCATTTGTTCGCCTCAGAGAGGAAGTTTTACCTTTGCCGTCCAGAAGCACAAACGGACCGGAACCTCCACTTTTACCGTCCGAACTTCGAATCTTGCGGCTGTGAAACTTGACTGAAAGAGTATTTCCTGCTATTATCATTCCGTAAATTTGAACATCTGTGACAAAGCCGCGCCGAAGCTGTGGCACAGCATATGCGGAGGTGGCGGAATTTTTGATACGTGGGCCGTTAGCTCAGGGGTAGAGCATCTCCCTTTTAAGGAGAGGGTCGTGCGTTCGAATCGCACACGGCTCACCATTTTTGTTTGGGTTGGCCCACTTGGAGGAGCAAGGCCAGAAAGAAGCCACCCGTAAGAGGATTGAGCGGGGCTGGCATGTGTTTTTGGAAATCATGCCTGGGCCGAAAGCCTAAGCAGAAATGCACCCTTTGGCTCCCCATTTCACCCCGGTTCTGGTCAAAACGCAAAGGGAAAAGCCAAAACCCCTTGAAGCCTCCAGCAACCCCCTTCGGGTTCAATCAGCCTCTGCTTCCCTCGCAAGCGCCCTTCAAAAGGAAATTTCACCGGAAGAGAGAAAATCAGCCACAGCAACTCCCTTTTTAACGCTTGAAAGGGCTTTTTCGGATGCCGGTATCCCTTCTGGTGAAGATTGTTCCGCTTAACAGCTCACAGGTTCCCTTCCTCGGTCAAGCTTTGTACGCTTTCACCCTGGGGATTCTCTCCCGCCAGAATCCGGAGCTCGCGGAAGAACTGCATGAACTGACCACCCCAAAACCCCTGCGCACAGCGGGACCGTTCCCCCTGGAAAGCTTCCGTTTGGTGAAAAGCCTGAACGCATATGAACCCTATGCTCTGGTAATCTCAACCCTGGATTGGAAAGTTGCAAAAGCTTTGCTGGCGGGTTTGAACTCGATCCTCCCTGGGGAAGAGTTCTCTTTGGATAGGGCCGTTTTTCGGATAGAAGGTTTGGGAGTTCAAAGCGTTGATTACGGTGAGTTGGTCACCCGGTATTTTCCGGATGGGGAGGCAAGCCGGACCGTTGAGATAGTTTTCGACACACCCACATCTTTCCACTCGGCTGGGAAGAACGTGGCGTTGCCGCTGCCCGAGCTTGTGTTTGGTTCTCTTCTGGAGCGGTGGAACAGGTATGCCCCGACGGCTTTGGACTTGGAGTTCAAGCGCTTTGTGCAGGAACAAGTTGGGATTGCTTACTATGACATCAAAGCCTGGAACCTGGCAGTTGCCGGCGGCAAGCAGGTGAGCTTTGTTGGTCGCTGTGGCTACAAGGTTTTGGAAGAGGAGCCGTACTGGACACGGGTTTTGAATCTTTTGGCTGACTTTGCCTGGTTTTCCGGCGTTGGGGTGAAAACCGCGATGGGTATGGGTCAGGTACGGAGGATGGAAGGTGGCAGTTCTTTACCTCACGGATCAGGGGAAGCTGAGTGTCTTTAAAAGGTTGAGGGGAAATTAATCGAGTTCTCTTCCCTCTGCTCGCAGTTTAACTCTCCTCTCCTACCACCGTAATCTTGTCCCACTACTTCTATGTGACCCCAGGAAGCTTGAGAAGGACAACAGACATGGCCGTTTCCACCTCGTAAGCCATTCCTGCTTCCTAACCTCAAAACCTACTGGTTTTATTGCAAAACCATCACGAGATAGAAAACGGCCACAGCGACTGCAACCTTTCTCCGACGCGCTGGGTCGAGAACGATTCGAGAGAAGGGTGACTACCTAGAAGGAGCCGTTGTGTTTTGGCAGAGGATCAAGGAACTAAGACAGCGCAAGCACGCACCGGTATATCCTAAGAATTTGCACCCATGCGCTGCAGGAACGCATTGGCCTCTTTTGCCAGGAGCTGAGCCCGTTCGTGCAAAAAAGCTTCGTACCGGGCTTTCAGCCGAATATCATCTGTTGGATTCTCAATAAAGCCCTCCGGAACCAGGTGCTCTCGAAGTCTCTCTGCCGAGATGCCAAATTGCTTAATGTATTCCCAGGGTTCCTTGTCAGAAAGCTTGTTGGCGTTTGTCCGTTCATTCAACACCATAATGTTTGCGATGGCATGAATCTCATCGTCTTGACATCCAACCCTTTTGAGCACGCTACGTGGGTAAATATGGTGCCACTGGGGCTCAAACCCCGCGGCGACTAGAGCCATGGCTTTATCATATCCTATGAATGTCCCATCCACCTAATCCCTGGCTTTCCGATCGAAAAGCAAAAGATACACAATCAGGCGGAGGAAACGGCCTGCAATCCGTTTCATCTTTTTATTAAAAGCTTTTTCAATTGCCAAACAACAGTATGTTTGCCGCCGCGCGGGTTTAAACCGCTGTTCCAAACAAGCTTGCACCTCAAAACTCCGTCCATCATACGCCAAGCGCTTACTAATTCCAAGCGGGAGTTCCCCCAGAAAGAGCGAAGAGAAAATCAGAAGCTCAAACAGGAGAAAGACTTATGAATCTTATCGTGATTGTTCTCGACAGCTTTCGCCAAGACCACATAAGCTTTTACCACGGCGGCAACGCGCCTTTCGAGGATGTTCCACCGTGCCAAACCCCAAACTTGGATCGATTTGCGCGGGACTGCATCGTCTTCGAAAACGCCTACCCCGAAGCCCTGCCGACAATCCCCATGCGCCGACAGTTGATGACCGGTCAGCGCACCCTGCCTTTTCACCCCTGGCAGCCACTCTCGCCGCACGACATCACCCTTGCCGAGATTCTGCGCGAAGAGGGCTTCGTCTGCGGCTTGATCTCCGACACGTACCACTACCGCGCCCCCGGAATGAACTACCACCGCAGCTTCCACTGCTACCGCTGGATTCGGGGCCAGGAGTACGACCCCTGGGTTTCGTCCCCTTCAAAAAGAAACGTGGATGATTACGTCAACGAGCATTACGACGAAACCTGGCGCAACCGAGTGCACCAATTCCTGGCCAACACCGACGATTTCACGCGGGAAGAAGATTGGTTCCCCGCTAAGGTGGCATCGGAGGCGGCAGATTGGCTCAGGAAAAACCGAGTGCACAGAAAAATTTTCCTCTGGGTGGACAGCTTCGATCCCCATGAACCGTGGGACCCGCCAGCCCGCTTCGATACCTACACAGACCCATCCTACCGCGGGCCCCGGCTGATCATGCCTATGGGAGGTCCGGTGGATGCGTGGGCCACGCCGGAGCAAGCTCGATACATTCGCGGCCTCTACGCCGGGGAGGCGGCTTTCGTGGATCACTGCCTGGGGCAACTCTTCCAAACCCTGGAGGAACTGGGCTACTACGAGGACTCTGTCATCCTGCTCCTCGCGGATCACGGGCATCCGTTGGCAGACCACGGAAAGTTCTTGAAGGGCGCGGACCGAATGTACAACGAACTGCTCAAGGTTCCCTTTATGATACGTTTGCCGGGTGGCGAAGGGGGCGGACGGCGCACAAAGGCTTTGGTCCAGTTCCACGATGCCACTCCCACACTGCTGGAGCTCATGGGTTTGGGCAGTAACACCGAGGCTATGCACGGCCGCAGTTTCCTTTCTGTGCTCAAAGGCGATGCGGACACCCATCGTGAGGCGATCATAACCGGCTACCACGAGGGGTTCGATCGGTGCATTCGCGATGCCACTTGGAGCTATATCGTTCGCCCGCCGGGAGAACCCGATGAGCTGTACAACCTTGAGGAAGATCCTCGCGAGCGCCGCAATCTGATTGATGAGTATCCGGACGAGGCCGTGCGCTTGGCTTCTATGTTCGGCTCTTACTACAGACGCAGGGGGATGGCCAGGGTGGTCAAAGGCATCCAAGGCCGCTACGAAATGGCTTCCGGAAGTGTGGGGTGAAAAATCGCACGCTGGAAGCTTTCTCAGGTGGTTGCCGCAGGATTTCGCCCTCTAAACCATCTTTTGGAGGAGCCGAATGTAAAAAAGAGAAGGATTACGCTGGAACACACCGGCGCAATTCAAAAAAGCGCGCCCCACCGCCGGTGACGGAAAAACGGCACTGTTTGGTGCGTGTCGTCTCTGAGGCATAGATGCGGCAGGATGAGAAGCGACTCCTCGAGCGATGCAAGCGAGGAGATAAGGAGGCGTTTAACGAGCTTGTTAAACGCTACGAAAAGCAGGTTTACAACATGGCCTACCGTCTTACCGGCAACCGCGATGACGCCGAGGATATAGCTAGTGAGACTTTTGTGCGCGCGTACAACGCAATCCGTAAATTCCGCGGCGATTCAGCGCTTTCAACCTGGCTTTTCCGCATAACCACAAACGTGTATCTGGATGAACGCAAGCGGCGCAACGCGCATCCGCAAAGCTCTCTGGAATCCTGCCTTGAGACGCCGGATGGTCCCCTTAAAAGACAACTGGAAGACTCCTCGCCGGGGCCTCAGGAGATTGCCGAGGAGATTGAGCGCAGTGAACTGCTTCAGGCCGCCATAAACGCCCTTCCGGAGTTCCAGCGCGTTATGATTGTGCTTTACCACATTCAAGAACTGCCGTACGAGGAGATTGCAAAGATGCTCAACATGCCCGTGGGCACGGTTAAGTCGAGATTGAACCGCGCGCGCCGAGCACTTAGGGATAAATTGCTTGCTCAGCGGGAACTTTTCGGTGCTTAAACGCGTCAGATAAAACCGGGAACTGAGGTAATATCCGATGCGATGCCAACAGGCTTTAGATCGTTTGTCAGACTATATCGAGGGCACCGTAAGCCCTCCCATGCAGATTGCGCTCGAAAACCACTTTGCCGAATGCCCTTCCTGCGCCCGCGAGTTAGCATCCCTGCGTGAATGCCTGAGCCTCCTCCAACAACTGGAACCGGTGGACCCACCCGCCGATTTCCGCGCCAAAGTGTGGGCGCGCATAGAGGCACAGGAGCAGGCGGCAGTTCCTTGGTGGAGGGCGCTGTTGGACAGACCGGCCCAGCGCGTTCGCGTTGCGGCAACGGCGGTTGCATTGGTGGTTTTCACAGCCGCCGCGCTTTTGTTGCCCAAATCCGCGTTCGATAAATCCGCAATCAAGCTCGGTTACGATTGGCCGCTTCCGCAAGGGTTTGCGGCGAAACCGGCGGCCGATCTGTTCACCGGCAGGCCAGACCTCGTGGTTTCCAGCCGCAGTAAGTCGCCGCTGGCAGTTGGAGAGGAGGCAGCTCTCGTTTTGGAAGTTCAGCCCAAGCAGGACCTGAAAGATGCCCGCATAGTCGTTGTGCGGCCGGAAGGGTTGCTTAGCTCCACCCGTGGAATTTCCATCCCGTACGGCGGACGCATAATCTGGCAGGGTTCGCTTAAAGCGGGGGATATCGTTTCCGTTCCGCTCAACATCTCGGCGCGCACCCCTGGGGTGTACAGGCTTTTGATTCGACTTGAAGCCGCCGATTACCCGGGCTACGGATGCCGTGTGTTCGTTCCAGTAACCGCTTCCGAGCGGACAGAGGCCGTAACCTTCATATCCGGCAACCTGTCTATGGACGAGCTTTTGGCCAGAACTGCATTGGCAACGGGAATAATAGTTGCCTCGGACCTATCCTCTCAGCGCCCACTGCCCGTGAACATCCCGGTTACCACTCCGGGCCGCGTTGTAAGCCAGATATGCTCTCAGCGCGGGCTTGCTTGGAGCGTTTCGGATGGGGTATATAATATTTACGAGGTAGAATACAAATGAGACGGAGGTAGAATACAAATGAGACGAACGAAGAAAACCGCCGTTGCCGCTTTGACCGCGGGAATTCTGACTCTTGCGGCCGTATTTTCGGCCAAGACCTACGGAATCGATTTGGGCGACCTGCTCAAAGTGGGCGGCATCGGATATATCGTTAAGCAGTCCGGAGGGGCCATAAACAAGGCCATCAACACCATAACATTGAACCGTGGTTGGGAGAGCGAGCAAACTACCAAAGTTGTTCCCATCCTCAGCATTGGCCAAGGCGGTTACATAGGTGCCGCTCAGGTTGCTGGTCCGGAAAACGCGGTCAAGAAGGTGGAGGCCGTCGGCCAGTTCGAAGCCGGCTTGAACATTGGAACCAGGATGCGCGCGAAGATCCTCATCCCAATAGATACCAATGATCCCAAGAAGGGCTTCCACCGCGTGCAGGGCGTCGGAGTCTCTGCCATCATCGACATCCGGCTGTAAACCAATCCCAGAGAGCCTGCCATGAACTCCTTTGAAAGGTTTTTCAACACCCTCAACGGAAAGCCAACAGACTCCCTGCCGGTAACCCCGATATGCATGACCTTCGCGGCCAAAGTGGCGGGAGTCCGCTACGGCGATTACTGCAGGGATTACAAAATTCTGGCCGAAGCACAGCTTAAAACCGCGGAGCAGTTTGATTTGGACGTACTTACGCTGTGCTCAGACCCGGCGCGTGAAGCGGCAGACTGCGGTGCTCCAATCCGTTGGTTCGACGATCAACCCCCCGCGCACGCACCGGACGACGTTCTGCTTGCAAACAAAAGCGACCTTTTGAAACTGCGCCAGCCGGACCCCCTTGGTGGAGGCCGCATGCACGACCGCGTGAAGGCAGCCGCTTACCTCCGTGAACGGGTTAACAACGATATCCCAATCCTCGGCTGGATTGAAGGCCCAATGGCTGAAGCCGCCGACCTGCGCGGCATCAACAACGTGATGTACGATACCATCGACGACCCGAACTTCCTCCGCGACCTTTTCGAGTTCATCCTGGAGATGGAAATCAATTTTGCGAAGGCTCAGGTGGAAGCAGGCGTTCACATAATGGGCATCGGCGATGCGGCCAGCTCGCTTATAGGACCGGACATCCACCGCGAGCTTGTCCTCCCGTACCAAAAGCGCATGGTTTCGGCCGTAAAACAGCTTGGCGTTCCCGTGCGGCTTCACATCTGCGGCAACATTACGCACCTGCTGGACGGCCTTGCCGAGCTTGGTGTGGACATGATCGACGTGGATTACTTCACCGATGTCGGCCTGGTGCGCGAAAAGATGGGGCCGAATGTGGCCATACTCGGCAACGTAGAGCCTGTTAGATACCTTTTGGAGGGCACCCCCGAAGAGGTTTACGAAGCCTTCAAACACTGCCACCAGCAGGCAGGCGCAAGATATGTTGTTGGCCCCGGGTGCGAAGTGCCTCCGAACAGCCCGCATGAAAACGTGCGCGCCATGGTGAGATACGCCCGCAGTGCATCCTGAACCGCCGGTTCGCTTCTACAGGATGCACCGCGGGGTCCGTTTCACTCCACAGCGATTTCCACTTTAGAGCCGTCTTCGCTTTCAACCTGCAGGATTTTACCCTCTGCGCCCTCGCAAATCGCCTTGATTATATCTTCGAGATCGATAACCTGGTCGCCGAACCTCAGCGCATCTCTCGGGAGGAAGCGCGAGGCAATATTGGCCAAAGACACAGGTATGTTCACGTTTACGGAGGTGCCGTCACTGCCTTCAACCCGAATTCTGAGGAGTTTTGGCGCGGGCTTGCGGGGCTCGGCGTGCTCGGGCGCGATGGCGGTATTGATGGCGCTTATGAGCCGCGCCCCCTCTTCCGGCGTGATTTTGCCCTGCTCAACCATTCCAAGGATTTGCTTCAGTTCTTCGCTCATACCGCCGCCTCCGGCAAGAACAATTCCCGAATCGTTTCTTTTCACAAGCGGGTAGCCAGCGTTCTCCATGGTCCCCTCCTTTTTAGGTCCAAAGCACACCGCCGCGGCTTTTGAGGGCTATGGAGCCACTACCGCTTTTAAGCACAACCTCGCCGTCACCGCCACCGAGCACGCCGCTTAGCTCGTGCTCTGTTCTCTGCTCCTCCGCCAGCGCCAGGTCGCTTGAGATGCCTCCGGACGCGCTTGCGGCCGAAATGCGGCAGCTTGCATCGGGCGGCACGGCCAGCGTAATAGAACCCCCGGTTGTTTCGATAACCAAATCGCCGCTGAAGCCATCAGCCAACTCAACAGAAACCGAACCGCTTCCCCCCTGGATGCGCACATCGGAGGAAGAAACGCCGCTTGCTTCGATGGTTCCGTTCAGGCTTTTCACCGTTAAATCCCCAGAGCAGTTCTTTATCTCCAGCGAGCCGTTGACGGTTTCCAGTCTTGCATCCCCGGATATGGATTCTGCGTAGGCGGAGCCATTAACCGTGTTGGCTGTGACATCACCCTGCACGCCTACAATCTCCAGTCCGCCGTTCACACTGCTTGTTTTCAAATCCCCGGTAATGTTGCTGGCTCGCGCACCGCCGTTCACGCTGGTAAGCTCCAGGTCGCCGGACACGTCGGAAGCTTTCACACCGCCGTTCACGCTTTTCACCACTGCATCCCCGGAGATGTTCCGCACATTTACAGCACCGTTCACGGATTCGGCAGTGAGGTCGCCGTCCATACCATCCGCATCCACCGAGCCGTTCACCGCCTTCAGCGTCAAATCTACCCCGGAAGGCACCTGCACCTCCACATCCGCAGAGCAGTTCTCGGGGAACTGCTCGCCGCGCGAACGGACCGACACATCCACGTCGCCGTTCACCCTGCGAACGTCCAAAACCATCTCCTGCAGTTTTTCGGTTACGGCGGCTTCATCTGTGCCGACGGCGTGGAAGGTCACCTTCACCGTTACAGGCTCACCGTCAACGCGCTTGGCGGAGATATTCCCTATTGGGGTGGAGACTTTGAGCTCATCCACCTCTCCTTCTGGGAATGTAACTGTTTCCGCCCGCACGCCGTGCTCGGCTTCGACGCTTACAAACTGCTCGCGCTGGGCTTCAACGGTTTCCTCCTGCTCCCTGGTGACAAATTCGCGTGTGCGCCTGCCGGCTTCCATATCGCGCAGGACGCTGTCCACACGCTTCAGCGCCTCTTCAAGCTGTCGCATGGCCTGTGAAACATACCTTTCGGCATCCAACTGCGACAGAAGCTCTCTGGCACGCTTGGCTGCTGCCTTTGCACCCCTTCTGGCCGCCCCGAGCCCGGCCTCAAAGGACGGAATCTGAAAGCCCTGGGGGCGTTCGGAAGGCTCTGGATGTTTTTGGAGGGCCGAAATCAACTTCTCGGCATCGGCCGCCGTGATTTTGCCCTCTTGAAGCATCTTCAAAACCATGAGGATCTCTTCTCTCATGCTTTTCCCTCCTAAACCGCACTGAAGCGGTTTGCTCACTTACGTCTGTGCCAACCGCTTTACAGCCTCGTCAACGGTGATTCTGCCGGCTTCCAAATCGCCGAGTATCTCCATGCGTGAAGCCCGGGATTCCGGCTGCGGCACCAGCCCAAGCGCCTCCAGAAGGCTGTCGAGCTTGGCGCGCACCGTTGGATACGAAATCCCGAGAAGTCTTTCAACATCGCGAATAACCCCGCGGCACCTGAGAAACACCTCCAGAAACATGAGCTGCTCGGCGTCGAGACGGCAAAACCGACACGTTGAGAAACTGCCCTGTATCCGCGTTCCGCACGACGGGCAAGCCAACTCGGTAACTGTCAGCTCACCCTGACACACTGGGCATTTGGATAGAACTCTTGCCATCGCTGTCCCCCGAAGAGAATACAACCTAAAATCAACGATGTCAATATTCTATCCCAATTTTACTTAACGATTTTAATCCAGAATTCATCATCTTTGAAATCAATGCAGCGGGCCTCTTCTTCGGTTTCCACAGCCCTCGCCCGTAAGTTTTCCTTTTTACGCCTCTCATCGCTTTGCGGTAAGGTGGCCGGGGAAGCAGAATAAGCTTTTGGTGCATTTGACTATCCCGCTTTGCCTTTCTATAATGTTGTGCGGCCAAAACGAAATTGTGCAACAACAAGGTATCGGCAATCATTCCGGCCTACAACGAAGCCGAAACTATAACGGCCACGGTAAAAGCCGCGCTTGCACTGCCCTTTGTATCCGAGGTTGTGGTGGTTGATGACGGCTCCAGCGACGAAACAGCTTCTCTGGCCGAAAAAGCCGGGGCCACCAAAGTTATCCGCCACCCGCGAAACATGGGCAAAGGAGAGGCAATGAACACCGGCCTGAAAGCGGCTTCAGGTGACGTTCTTCTGCTTTTGGATGGGGACCTCGGTGAAACCGCTTCCGAGGGTTTCAAGCTTCTGGAGCCGGTTTTAAACGGCCAAGCCGATATGACCATCGCGCGGTTCCCGCGGCGAACCAAGGGCGGGGGGTTTGGTATCGCTCTGCGGGTTGCGCGCTGGGGCGTTAGAGCTCTAACCGGCAGGCCAATCCAGTTTCCACTCTCCGGGCAAAGGGCTGTTAAGCGCTCTGTTATCGAGGACATAGGGGGCTTCCCCCCTCGCTTCTCCGTGGAAACCGGAATGACCATCGACGTACTGCGCCGCGGCTACCGCGTGCTCGAGGTGGATACCAACATGGCCCACCGCGTAACTGGTCGGGACGCGGCCGGCTTCCTCCACAGGGGGAAACAGCTTCGCGATATAGCAACCGCAATTCTCAAGAGAGCCTTGCTGTGCGGGCTACAGCGGCTTAAGGGGCAAACATGAGCGTCAATCCATCCCCAATATTGATTTACACCACCGTTTCGGCCGCCCCGATCGCTTGGCTGCTGTCAAAAGCGGTGCCGCGGGTGTTCCTGGAAAAGTGCAACCTTGGGCGAACCAATTTCGAAGGAAAGCAGGTTCCCACTGCCTGCGGGGTGGTTCTACTGGTTGCCGTACTTCCAACGCTTGCATGCGCTGTTGTTTCCCACCCGCACCGCCCAGAGGCTGTTTTGTTTGCTTTTGCGGCCCCAGCCTTCGCCCTGCTCGGCTTGGTGGACGATATATGGGGCGATAGGTCTGCCGGCGGTTTCAAAGGCCACCTGAAGAGCCTGCTTGCCGGCAAAATTACAACCGGAATAATAAAAGCTTTGTTTGGAGGAGCGGCGGCTTTGGGCTGTGGATTTGCGCTTACATTCCGGCAGGGTACTTTGTCAAGCACACATGGATTAATTGAGCGCCAAAGCCTTCTGCAAAATTCGGTTGAGGCTGTTCTAACCACCGCGCTGATCGCCCTCTGCGCAAACGGCCTGAACCTGTTGGATACGCGCCCATCCAGGGCCGGAAGCATATACATGCTCTTTTCTGTTATACTCCTTGTGTGGTCTCGCGAACCGCCAGCGGTGGCGGTTTCATCTGCACTGCTCTTGGCGGTGGTTGCCTACCTTCCTGCGGAGCGCCGCCGAGAATGCATGATGGGAGACACCGGCGCCAATATGCTTGGGGCGGTTTTGGGGCTTCATGCGGCGCTGATATTGGAGATGTGGCAGAAGGCGGTTGCATTGGCCGCGTTGGTGTGGTTGCACCTGTACAGCGAAAACCACTCGCTGTCTGCCGCAATCGAGGGAAGGCCAATCTTGAACCGACTCGATAAAGCTTTGAGGGGAGAAAAGTGACCGTTGCCGCCGTTAACACCATAGAAATTGCCATTCACGGCCGAGGAGGGCAGGCCGCTATAACCACCGGCAACATTCTAACTTACGCCCTGTTTTTGGAGGGGATGTCTCCGCACGGCCAGCCTCGGTTCACGCCGGATAGGATGGGCGCTCCGGTTTCCTACGCCATACGCTTCAACAAAGATCGAACTCCTATCTGGGACCGCAGTTGGATAAGAAAGCCGCAAATAGTCCTGCTGTTCGACCTAACTTTGATCGGGAACATCGGCGTAAATGAGGTATGGGAAAAAGGCATAGAGATGATTGCCAACATTCCCCAAAACGCAGACATCCCCGAGAAACTTTTAGAATTCAAACTTTACGTGGTCGATGCCAACAGAATTGCCCAAGACTGCGGGCTTATGAAAGGGTGTGTTCCCATTCTCAGCAGTGCAATGGCCGGAGCTTTTGCAAAAGCAACCGGCTTGGTTTCACTGCAGAGTGTGGAGTCTGCCATGAAGGCGCTTGGAAAAGGCGCCCTCGAGCGGTACCTGCCGGCTAACATCGAAGCCCTCCGCCGCGGGTACGAAGAGGTGCGCCGAGTATAGCGTGTTCAGTGGAGAGATAGCCAGTTGAAAACCAGCTTCAGCGATTCAGAATTTCCTCTGCGCTTCGTTTCCAAGCGAAGCAGCAGCACCATAAAAACGGGCTTCCAAAGGTTTCAAAGGCCTGTTTACGACTATCCATCCAAATATTCGCCCTGCAGAGCCGCCTGCCCGGCCGCTCACGACATTGCATTGGCGCTCTTTCTGGCGTCGAAAGGCCGGTTCGATTTGGCAAGGGAGCTGTTCCTGGAGGAAAGTCCGTTTCCCGGGATTACCGGCCGCGTATGCTACCACCCCTGCGAAACCGCCTGCAACCGCGCCGGATACGACGAGGCCATCGCCATAAACGCCCTGGAGCGCGCCATCGACGCCTACGGCACCGAACCGTTTGAGGCGCCGAAAACGGCTTACCCGGAATCGGTGGGGATAGGGGGGGCAGGGCCGGCCGGCATGACCTGCGCCTACCACCTGCGCCTGTTGGGATACGCGGTAACCGTGTACGATGCCAACCCAACCCCGGGCGGGATGCTGTCTCACGGCATACCTGCGTACCGACTGCCTCCGGAAGTAACCCAAAAGGCCACCGCCGAGCTTCAGGCGTTGGGAGTGGAGTTCATATGCGGCGTCTGCGTCGGGAGCGACATCTCTTTCGAGGAACTGCGCCGCCGGCACACCGCGCTTTTCCTTGCGCCCGGCCTTTCCAAAAGCAGAAAGATAGCCGGCCTCCCGGAAACCCCACGTGCGGTCTCTGGCCTCGATTTTCTGAGAGCGGTGCGGGCCAACGGCAAAATGCCGCTTTCCGGAAGGGTTTTGGTGCTCGGCGGCGGGGATGTGGCCGTGGATGCGGCGAGAAGCGCGCTTCGCTGCGGCGCTGCCTCCGTAACGATATGCTGCCCGGAACCCGCTGGCGAAATGCCGGCGCATCCACAGGAGGTTTCCTCCGCTTTGGCTGAGGGTATACTGGTGGCAGATAGAATTCTTCCGGAAGCGGTTCAGCAGTGCGAAGACGGAATCACCGTTCGGTTCCGAAAGGTTGAAGCGGTTGAACGCAAAGGCAGTGGTTATTCTTTCCGCACTGGTGCCGAAACCGCCCTTCACGGCCCCGCCGATTATTTGATATATGCAATCGGCCAGGAGGCGGAGCTTTCGTTCCTGCCAGAAGGGTTGTGCGAAAACGGGCGTATAGCGTGCGGACCTTTCGGGGAGACCGCGGAACCCGGGGTTTTCGCCGGCGGAGACGCGGTTGGAACCTACAACGTGGTCAACGCAATTGCTTCCGCAAAGCGCGCCGCCGTGGGCATAGACTGCTATCTGCGGGGCTGGTCGACCGACGGGCTGGAACAGCGAATCAGCGTTGGGCTGGGCGGCCCGATCTCCATGCGCGCTTACAGAGACATTCGGCGCGGTCTCTGCGTAACGCCGGCCGTGGAAAAGGTGCCGCTGGAGCTGATAAACCTGGATTATTTTCCCAAAGCGCCGAGAGTAGCCCTTCCCAAAGCTGGAAGCACAACCGACTTTTCCGAGGTAAACCTAACCCTAGACCGCACTGCCGCCGAAGCCGAAGCCCGGCGCTGTTTCAACTGCGGACTGTGCAACATGTGCGGAAACTGCTTCCAGTTCTGCCCCGACTCCGCGGTACTGCGACGCAAAGGCTGGGGCTTTGAAATCGATTTGGATCACTGCAAGGGCTGTGCAGTTTGCGTGGAAGAGTGTCCCCGCGGGGCTATGAGCATGGTCCCGGAACCGAATACAGAGGCGGAATAGCCCGCCGAACGCCTGCAGGAGCATAAGGGTATGGATGTTGAGATTGGTGGAAAGGTATTGATGAACGGGGCCGAGGCGATGGCGCTTGCCTTCCGCTTGGCCGGAATTCGAATTGCTTACACTTACCCAATCACCCCGCAGAGCGAGGTTATGGAGGTTTTGGCTTCGGATCCGAACGTAACCTGCGTGGCGGCAGATTCAGAATACAACGTGCTTGCCGGTGCGGAGGGGGTTCTCTGGGCTGGCGAGAGGTGCGCCGTTGCCACCGCATCGCAGGGACTGCTGTTTATGTCCGAGCTGATGTGGGAGGTGGCGGGAAATCGGCTTCCACTGGTTATGGGTGCATTCAGCCGCGGGGTAAAGGGACCTGGATGGTGCTTGGGCTCTCAGCAGAACGATGTGTTCTTCATGCGCGATACCGGCTGGATGCACTTTATCTGCGAATCGGCCCAACAAGTGCTGGACCTTATGCTGATCGCCTTCCGCGTGGCGGAAACGGTTTTCCTCCCCGCGATCGTCAGCGCAGACGGGTACTACGTATCCCACGAGAAGGAGGCTGTGGTTGTTCCAACCGCGTCGGAATGCCGCGAGTACCTCGGAGATCCGCCGCGCGGTGAGCTTCCCCAGGCTGGTGTACCCGCCAGCTTCGGCGGACTGGTGCCGGCCAAGAAGTTTTTCCGCCTCTCTTGCAACATTCAACGGGATATGATGGCGGCGCTTCAGGTGTTTCGGGATGCCGCCGAGGAGTACGGCGCCAGGTTTGGGCGGCTGTACCGCCCAGTGGATTACCTCTTCGCCGAAGATGCCGAGACGTTCATCGTCACGGCCGGCGCGATGGGAGGCACCGCAGAGCACGTGGTTCGCCTGCTGCGGGAAGATGGAAGGCGAGTGGGTCTTGCCCGCGTAAGGTGCTTCCGCCCGTTCCCAGCCGAGGATATCCGCCGCGGCCTCGGAAACGCAAAGCGGATTCTTGTGCTGGACCGCAACCTTGCTTACGGGCTCGGCGGGGTACTGGCGTCGGAAGTGCGTTTGGCTTTGGCAGGCAACAGCGCGGACAGTATCTGCGTGCCGGTGTACGGCTTTGTTACCGGACTAGGCGGGCTTGACGTAACGCCGGAGATGGTTCTGGCCGCTGTGGAGTACGCCAGCACCGCTCCGGCTGTGTCCGGCCCGCTTTACCTTACGGAGGAAGGCATTGAGCATTGACATAAGGCTTGATGAACTTGCGGAGGTGCTGGAACCCTCCGCTGTCCAGAAAGACCTCTTCGGCCCCGGGCACAACGCATGTCCGGGCTGTGGCTCCACACCTGCAGTACGCATGGTGATGCGGGTAATCGGAGAGCGGGCGATATACCTTGTGCCCGCAAGCTGTGCCAGTTTGTACGTGGCTCCGTCTGATACAATCACGCCTGCGGCACCCGTAATCCACACGGTTTTTGCGGGCGCTTTTGCCCAGGCGGAGGGGCTTTCGTATGCTCTGCGCAGGCGCGGGCGCGACGAGCTTGTGGTTGTGTGGGCCGGCGACGGCGCCTGCTATGATATCGGGCTGGGAGGGCTGTCCGGGATTGCGGCGCGCGGCGCCGATGTGCTGGTTTTCTGCAACGACAACGAAGGATACCAAAACACCGGCGGCCACCAAAGCTCCGCCACACCGCCGAGCGCTACCACACCATCCGGCCGCCCAACAGCCGAAGACGCTCCCGCAATCCAACAGCGCAAAGACCTTGTGGAAATCATCGCTGCCCACCGCGTGCCATACATTGCCACAGCATGCCCGGCCTTCCCAGAAGATTTGGAGGCAAAAGTCCGCAAAGCGAAAAACATCAAAGGCTTCCGCATGATTTTGGTGCTTACCACCTGCGTAACCTGGGGGGTTGAGGCGCGCCATTCCATGAAAGTGGCCCGTTTGGCAGTGGATACCGGCTACTTCCCATTGTACGAAGTGGAAAACGGCATACGCTACCGGATTACTTACGAGCCTCCCATGCGTCCGGTGGAGGAGTTCGCCGCCCTGCAGAAGCGCTTCCGCAACAACAATCTGGACAGCTTAAAGCGCGAAATACAGATGAAGTGGGAGGACCTGCGCTTCAAGGCTTCCCGGTTCCGCTGACCGCCTTGTGCACAACCAGCCGCACCGCCTGCTGATACTTAAAGTTCGGGCACCGGTCGCTGGTATGGCACCTAAGGCAAACCTTCTCCGGCACAGAGGCCTTGATAAGGTGCGCGGAAGGTTTCTTCTGGCTGGCCGCTTCTGCGTGCTGGCGCCCTTCTCCGTGGCATGATTCGCACTGCACCCCGCCCAAATGGCCCGTGTGTTTGCGGTTGAGGTATCCGCCCGGCGTTCCACTGCCAACCGTGTGGCACTCCAAACACTCCGGCAGGCTTGCATTAAGCCCCTGCGCCCCCTTGGCCAATGTCTCGAAAGCCCGGGCGTGGCGCGTCTTTAACCACTGCTCTGTCTCCGGCTTGTGGCATTTGGCGCATTCCCTCCAGCCCACATAGGGACTTGGGGTTCGCGGCGGCCCGGCGGACTCCACCCAGGCGGCAACCCGTTTTTTATACTCCAAAATCGCAGGAATCACCGCCGGATGGTCTTTAAACCCAGAGCTCAGCTCCGTTACCACATTTTGGAGCTTCCCCAGTTTCAAATCCCGCGTAAACCAAAGCTCCAGCTTGGCGGCAAAGCGCCCCCTATCTCCGTTTGCCACAATAATCGTCTTCCCGCGCAGAATCGGCTGCTGCGTGGTTGTACTGCCCACGTGGCCGGCTATCAAAAGGTCGATTCCGGGAACCGCATCCGCCACCTTCATGCAAACGGGCAGGTCTGCATGCACCATCAAGATGACGAAATCGCACCGCTCTCGGAGCTTTCGAACCGCCTGCTGTGCGCACGCCACCAACTCCTGCTCCGAAAGCTCCCGAATTCCATCGGTGCCGCGCCCCCATCCAGATACCCCGGAAACACCAACGATCAGCGGCCGCTTTCGACCCGGCAGTGCAAAAGAGAAAATCCGGTGCCCCTGCGCCCACTGCGGCTGGGCATCCTTGTTTGCGCAAACGAACGGCAGTGCGCGGGCCGCATTTGTGTTCAACGCGCTTACGCCGTACCGAATGTCGGCATCTCCCGCAAGCAGTGCATCGTACCGTGCAATGTTGAAGAACTGCACGGCGGCCCTGCCCTTCGCTTCGTGCTCCAGGCCGCCTCCGCCCACAATATCCCCCGCAAAAAGCAAAAGCCGCCGGGGCGCGGTTTGCTTCAGCGAGGACAGGTAGGTCAACCGGCGGGCCACCCCGCCCAGCACATTTCCACTGCACCGACACGGCTCAACATACCCCACCAATCCGGAAAAGTAATCCACCACAAGATCGGGCTGAGGCGGTTGGGTGCGCGGCTGTGCGGCTGCAAGCCACAAAAGCGCCAATCCGAATGCCAGGGGCAACCTCATAAGCAAGGAGGGGCGCCGCAGGAGGGCGCGCAAACACCTCCTGCGGCACCGTCAACAAGCGGTCTTACAGTTTGCCCAACCCGACGGCGGCGCGGAGGATCTGCGTTACTTCCGCAATTTCGATCTTCCCGTTGCCGTTCAGGTCGCCGGCCTTAAGCTGTTCAGGAGTGGCCTGCTGCAACCCAACAGCAATCCTCAGGGCCAGCGTTGCATCGGGAATGCCCACTTTGCCGTCGCCGTTCAGGTCGCCCTTAACCACAGCCACTTCTTCTTCCGCGGGAAGCACGAAGTTGTAAACTTCAACTTCGCGGAAGCGCGGCGGGTTGGCGCCCGTGGGCACGAATATACGCATGCTCTTAGTGGTGGCCGGGGCCTTGAGGTCGATGGTGTGGAGTATATCCACGTCCGCTCCACCGCCGGGGCTCACGTCAGAACCAACCTCAACCCAATTCTTCTTGTTGTCGTCCCAAGCCTGGACCTGAATCTCGCGGCTTCGGTCGCCGAACTCGAGGATGATTACCCTATTGAAGGTGACGGGCGCTGTCCAGTCGAACTGGATCCAAGCGTTCATCACTCGGCCGGCTTCGTAGCCTTCTTCCTCGCCGGAGGAGCCCCAATAGGTATTGGTGTCGCGGTCGATCGCCTTGGTGGCCTCGGCATTAGCATCCTCGGTTGAAGCGGAAACCTTCGCCTTGAGAGCCAGGTTCTCGCCCTTGGCCGGAATCTTCACCACGGCGGACACCGTCTGGTCGGGCAGTACGCTGACCAGAGTGGGCCTGCCCTCGAAGAAGCCCTCCGCCTCCGCTCTCAGCAGGTAGTCATCGGCATCCAGCACCGCGGTGAAGTTGCCGCCGTCGTCGGTAACGCCCAAAAGGCCGCCCGGCTCTGCAATAACGGAGGCCTTGGGCACCGGTTTGCCGGTGTAAACATCAACCACCTTGCCTGCTATACTGCCGAGCGGAGCCTGCTCCACCGTAACCTCGAATATAGAGATGGCGTTCAAAGTGGTTGATGGGGCAAATCCGGTGAACAGGATGCGCAGTTGCTTGGTGGTAACCGGCGAAGGCAGTGCCGTGGACAGCAGTGGGTCGCCACCGAGTTTGGGAACCTGGCGGGTGATTATGTCCACAAAGTCGCCCTTAGCCTCATCAAACCGCTGAAGCTTGTACTCGCGGATGGTATCGCTGAACTCCTTTATCGCCACGCGGTTGAAAGTTTGAGGCTTCTCCCAAACGAGCGTAAGGCTCTCCGGCTCGCCTTCAACCGGGGTGGCAGACTGCCATCTGGTGTTCAGTTTTCCGTCGATGGCTTTTGGAGCATCCTGTGTTGGCTCACCGGTTTCGGGGTCAACAGCGTTGGACTCGGTCGAAGCGATCGCTGTTGCAGTCAGCGCCAGATTCGGAGGGAGTTTAAAGAGGGTGATGTTTCGCTCAACCTTGCCGCCGTCGGGCACCGACACATTCCTGGCTGTTCGCGTCTTGTACTCGCCGGGCTTGGAGACAACCACGTTTACAACCCCGGGGTCAACCACAAGAGAGTAAGCGCCTTTGGCATCCGTCAGTGTGCTGGCATCTCCAGCTTGTACGGTGGCGCCGGACACAGGGTTACCGGAGGCATCGGTCACCACGCCGTAAACGGTGCCGAACTTCACGTTGTAAACTTCCAGCTCCCAAATCGACACACAGCTTACCTTCCGCACCGAGGAGAACCTCAGTTTGGTGGTGGTTACCGGTGCGCTGAAGGTGGCAACAAGCGTGTGGTTGATATCAATTCTGCCGGTGCCTGGGCCAGTACCGGTGAACGCCACAACCCAATCGTTCTTGGTCTGGTCCCAAATATCCAGGGTATATTCCTGCACGCGGTCGTATGCCTGCTTCACCACCACTTTGTTGAAAGTTTGCGGAGATTTCCACTCGATGGCGATCCAAGGCTGAGCCTCGGCGCAGTCGTCGTTCCAGCGGGTGGTTTCTTTACCGTCGATGGCTCTGGCGGCATCAAAACCGCCGCCGGGGAACTCCGAAGAGGCCGTGGCAGAAGCACCAAGCGCCAGGTTCACCTTTGCGGGAGCATAAACCTCAAGCTCCCAGATGGAAACGCAGGAAACGAACTTATCGAAGGTGATGCGCAGCTTGCTGGTGGTTACAGGCGGGGAAAAGTCGGCCGTAAGGGTTTGGTTGATGTCGATGCGTCCGGTGCTCGGTCCGGTTCCGGTGAAAACCGCAACAAAATCCTTCTTCGACTCGTCCCAAGCGTGAATCGTATACTGACCAATTCTGTCGTAGGCCTGCTTGATGATCACCTTGCCAATCATGATGGGTGAATCCCAAGCAAGCTCAAACCACTGTTCTCCGCCACCGCAGTTATCGTTCCAGCGGGTGGTCTCTTTACCGTCGATGGCTCTGGCGGCATCAAAACCGCCGCCAGGGAACTCTGAAGACGCGGTTGCTTTAGCCTTCAGCGCCAGGTTTTCACCCTGGCTGTTTGCGCTTCCGGCCGCAACCAAAAGCATCGCAACGGCGATGCAGAGTACCAAAATGCGGCCACAGCAAACACGCGAAGTGCCAGCCAACATCCCTTTTCCTCCCTCTCTAAGCATTGGCATTGGGTTGTGCTCTCACCAAAGCACAACCAGCTCCTCAGGGCAAAGCTCCCTGAAGAAGCGCTTTTTGGACGCCGCAGGCAACCCCTTGGGACTGATACTGTGTTCTCCGGGACAAGCTTGTGTCCTCTTACATGTACATGCAAGTCTGCAACTTTCCTGTTTCCTGCCAGTGGGTCTGATGGTTAATTCTCCGCAGAGCAATTCCTTCCTTCTTGCAAAGGAATGCCGAACTGCAAAACCCCGAGAAGTTTTTTCACAAAAAGAGTTTTTGCAGCCGAAGCAGGAAAACAGGCTGTGGATGAATAAACTAACAGTGCGCCAAGCGCAATTCCGGTTGCTCGGGGAAGGCGACCGAAAAAGGGGCAGCGTTAAGTTGCCCCAAAAGTTTTACTGCGGAGTTCCTTGGTGGACACTGGGCTTTCAAAACAGCGCACAGCGGGGCTTGGTTTGGTTCGCGCCCTTGCTCCTGTTGCCGCCCTTATACTGCTGGTGATAGTGCTGTCTCTTCTCGCCCCAAGCTTCCTTACGCTGGATAACATCCTCAGCATTGGGCCGCAGGCGGGTATCATAGGCCTGTTGGCCGTGGGCGAAACAGCCGTGATTATCGCCGGAGCCATCGACCTGTCTGTGGGGTCTGTAATGACCTTTTCCGGCATTGTGCTGGGGCTTTTGATGGCGGCCGGGGTAAATCCGGTGATGGCCACAATCTGCTGCATTCTCACCGGCGCGGCTTGGGGGGTGTTCAACGGAGTTGTTACCGCCTACGGGCGCATACCGGCCTTCATCACAACGCTGGGAAGTCTGGGGATGGCCAAGGGGCTTGCGCTTATTTTGGCCGGCGGCCAGCCCATCTTCAAAAACATGGCCGGCTACAGGTTTCTCGGACAAGGAAAAATTCTCGGGATACCGGTGGTCATTCTGGTCCTGGCGGCCGCGGCGCTGATAATGCACATAGTGCTCACGCGCACCAGCTTCGGCCGCCATATATATGCCATCGGTGGAAACAAGGAATCCGCCCGCCTGTCCGGAGTGAACGTCGAGAGGGTAACTGTGGCCGTGTTCACAATGAGCGGGGCGCTGGCGGGCCTGGCCGCCGCATTGATGGCATCCCGCCTCAGCAGTGCACAGCTCACAAGCGGCGATGGTGCCGAACTGGATGCCATCGCGGCCACGGTTATAGGTGGATGCAGCCTCATGGGCGGCCAAGGCTACGTTGGCGGCACCATCCTCGGAATAATGCTGATGGGAGTTCTGCGCAACGGCCTCAGCGTGATGAGCGCATCCCAATGGGCCGTATCGCCGTTTTGGCAGCAGGTGATCATCGGGGCGGTAATAGTTGGGGCAGTGCTGTTCGACCAGTGGCTTAGGAGGATTGAAGCCCGTGCATAAGCGGCTTTGGGGCTTATCGCTCCGGCAGGGCTTGAATATTCCCTGCAAGCTGTGCGAAACTTCTTAAAAAGCTTAAAGCGAAAGGAGTTTGGGGCATGTCGGAATTTCCAAGAACCATGGTTGGCGGCGTTTCGGTTCCGCGCCTGATATGCGGCAGTAACTGGATGCTTGGGTTTTCTCACACCAGTCATGCAAAGGACCGTTTTATCAAAGAGCTGTTTGACACCCCCTCGAAAGTTGCCGATGTTGTGGAGGTGTTTGCGCGAAACGGATGCAATGCGTTTATGAGCATGCCCAGCGAGTTCGTGTACCAGGCACTGCAGGAGGTGGAACAGCGCACCGGCAAGCCGATGATATGGATAGCCACTCCGGCCTACGCCGAATGGGGAAATCCAGACTCCTGGAAGCGCTCTGTGGATGAGGCCAAGCGCCTGGGAGCCACCTTCTGCTTCCCGCACCAGTGCGTAACCGACCCGCGAATTGACCGCGTGAATAACTGCCTCTCGCCGGAGCTGATTGACCACCTGAAATACGTGCGCGAGGCGGGCATGATTCCCGGTCTGAGCAGTCACATGCCGGAGGCAATCACATGCTCTGACGCCTGCAACGCCGATGTGGAATCTTACATCCAGCCGTACAACGCGCTCGGCTTCCTCTGCCAGGTGGAAACCGACTGGGTTCAGCGCATAATCCAGAACGCCAAGAAGCCGGTGATGACGATCAAGCCGCTTGCCGCCGGGCGTTTGCTTCCACCAACAGGTTTGGCTTTCGTTTGGAACACCATCCGCGAATGCGATATGGTTACCATCGGCACCATGAGCCGCTACGAAGCCGAGGAGGTTATAGAGCTGAGCCTCGCCATACTTTCAAACCGAAAGCCGGAGGTAGAACTTCAGTTTACGCGAAGTAAAAGAACACTGGTGAGCCAGTATTGAAAATCCTTACGGAAGGAAGGGCGGTAAGGTTGAGAAGATCGCTTCTGTTTGCTTTGGGGATTTTCGCTTCATTGGCGCTTACAGCCGGCTGTTCCAAACAGCAGGGCGGCGCCCCCGCTAAAACCGGCGCCGAATCGGGCGCAAAGCGGTACAGAATCGCCGTGGTTCCGAAGGGAACGATACACGAGTTCTGGCTTACGGTAAAAGCCGGGGCAGAAAAAGCCGGCGAGGAAACCGGCGCCCAGATCATTTGGAAAGGCCCATCGCGGGAAACGGATATAGAAGGGCAGATTGCCATTCTGGAAGGGTTCATAACCGGCCGCGTTGATGCCATTGTTATGGCCGCATGCGACTCCAAGGCCCTAATTCCAACCGTGAGAAAGGCTACCGAGGCCGGTATACCGGTGGTTACCATCGACTCCGGAATCGATGACGACAAACTGCCCGTAAGCTTTGTGGCCACGGACAACGTGGAAGGGGCCCGCAAAGCCGCCCGCGAGCTGGCGCGCCTGATTGGATACAGCGGAAAAGTGGGGCTTATTCCGTTTGTTCCCGGCGCGGCCACTTCAATTATGCGCGAGCAGGGCTTCCGTGAAGAGATCCGCAAGTTCCCCAAGATAATCCTCGGTCCGGTTGATTACTCTCAGAGCCAGGTTGACGTGGCAATGCGGGTAACGGAGAACATGCTCACCGGTCATAAGGACCTGAAGGGGATTTTTGCGGCAAACGAGTCGAGCGCCATGGGTGCCGTGCAGGCTTTGGAAACCCGCGGGCTGGCCGGCAAAGTGAAGCTGGTGGCTTTCGACGCGGCGGACTCCGAAATCGAGGCGCTGAAGCGCGGAACCATACAGGCGCTGATTGTGCAGAACCCGTTTGCTATGGGCTACCTGGGCGTGAAAGCCGCCGTTGATAAGCTAAACGGCAAGCCGGTGAAAAAGCGGATTGATACCGGAGTCACGGTGGTAACCAAAGAGAATATGAACAACCCAGAGATACAAAAAATCCTGTACCCACTGGGCAAATAAACCACCGTCGCCTGTACAGTCAAGCGCCGGACCGGCCGCTTAACGGGGCGTGGGGAGAACCGCTGTCCCAAATAAAGCTTTGGGCAGCTACAGCTCCCTCATCCTGATATGGGTGATTTCAGCTTCTTCGGCGCTGTCTTTGGCAGCCCTCTTGGGCCGCTTTAGATAGGCGCACGTAACGGTACGCTGACCCACAAAATCGTCAGGCTCCACGTGAGACAGGATGGCTATCAGCTCCCATCCCTGGCTGCCGAGTTCGTTCAGCCATCTTGCATCGGCTGCGCTGCCGCGGCAGGGTTCAACGCGGTACTCCCAAATCATGAACCTTCCCTCCTAACTTTAGGAGTGGCGCCCATTCAAAACACTTACTTCTGGGGCGCCTTGTGTGCTTATCATATATTTTTGTACCGCCTTACGTCAAGCATTTTGCACCGCTTTTGAGCAATTTCCACGGTTCGGTTTGGCTATTCCGCCATCCTTACCACAGGCCACACCTGCCGCGGGAAAAAAGAACCAACTGTCCCCATTTTTAAGAGGATTGCGCAACTTTGTTTCTAAAAATGATTAGGAGATTAATACCGATGAATACCGAGCATTCCTTTATACAGGAGGAAAAGCGGGCCGTCAGCGGCTGCGCCGACGTACCGGTGCTGTGCCTCTGCGCACACCCCGAGGGACTGGTTTTGCTTGGCACCCCTTCGGGGATTGCATGCGTGGATGCCCACTCTTTTAACCTTAAGCACTTGGCTCAAACGCCTTTTCCAGTAAAAACCATAGCCATCACCAACGGCAGGGTTTGGGCCGCTGGGGGAAGCTTTGCGGCAGAGTTTTCAATGGATGGAGAGCGGCTTCTCCCGTTGCAAACCAGCCGTATTCCCCTTGATGTTTTGAAACTGCACACGGTTGGCAGTCGCACGGCCGCTGTTGGAGCGAACCGAATTGTGTTTCTGGACGAAGGCCGCGAAGAACTGGAAGGGCCACCGGCGGTTTTGGTTTCCTCTGCTGTGGGCCCGGATGGCGCGCTGTTTGCCGCATCGGAGAGCGATTTGTGGGTTCTGCGCGCTGGCGGATGGGAGCGCATAACCCCATCCAACATCAGTTCCCTTCTTATCAGAGACATAGATGTGGATTCGCACGGCCATGTTTACGTGGCCTCTCCGCACGGCCTTTATGTGGTTTCATCTGGATTTGCGGAGCACATCGGAGGTTCAGAAGGGCTTCCGTGCGAAGATGTTCGCTTTGTGCGCACCGCAGGCGGGGAACTGCTTTTGGGCACGGCCATTGGAGCGGTGGTGTGCCGCTTGGGCCGCTGGAGGCTGTACGCCGGAAAAAGATGGCTACCGTCGGACGAGGTTAATTGCTTAGAGGTTGATGCGGAAGGTCGGCTGTGGGTGGGCACCGCTGGCGGGGTAAGCGCCATAGAAAGGCGCGAGATGACCTTGGAGCGCAAAGCCGCCCTGTTCTTGGAACGGCTTCGGGCAAGGCATGTGCGGCAGGGATATGTGTCGTCCTGCATTCTGCAAATCCCCGGAGATGTGAACAGCTTTATATACGAAGCCAGCGACAACGACGGATTGTGGACCGCTTTGTACGTGGCGGCGGAGTCTTTCCGCTACGCAGTTACAAAAGCCCCGGATGCCAAGCTCAACGCCAAGCAGTCGGTGGATGCATTAATCAGGCTGCAGGAGGTAACGCCAATTCCCGGTTTTCCGGCCCGCGCATTTGTACTTCGCGGCGAAAAAGTTGTAAAATCAAACGGGGAGTGGCATGCAACTTCCGACGGTAGCGGCGAATGGAAAGGCGATACAAGCTCCGACGAGCTTGACGGCCACTTCTTCGCTTTCAGCATTTACTATGATTTGGTTGCCGAGGGGGAAGAAAAGCACCGGATTGCCAAGGCAGCGGCCGCAATTGCAGACCACCTTCTGGAGCATGGGCTTTTATTGGTAGATGTTGACGGGGAGCGCACAACCTGGGGCGTGTTCTCTCCGGAAATGCTGAATGGCCCTTGGGAAGCCCAGCGCGGCCTGAACTCCTTGGAAATACTGTCGCACCTGAAAGCCGTATATCACATGACCGGGGATGAGCGCTATCAAGCCGCTTATTTGGACCTGGTGCAGAACCACCACTACGCGCTGAATACGGTTAAGCAGAAGATTACCACCCCCGGCGAGGTGAATCATTCGGATGATGAGCTGGCTTTTCTGGCATACTATCCATTACTTTTGTATGAAACAGATCCAGACCTGATTGCCCTGTACCGCTTGAGCTTGGAAAGGAGCTGGCAAATAGAACGTCCGGAGGCGTGCCCGCTTTACAACGTTATCTACGCGGCACTGACCGGTTCCAGCGGAGATGTGGAGGAAACAATCAAAACCCTTCAGGAAATCCCGATGGATTTGATAACCTGGACCATGAAAAACAGCCACCGCAGTGATGTAACCCTGGACGAAGAAGCCGGACGGTTCGGCGAGGTGCAGTCTCTCAAACCCCTCAGCCCGGCGGAGCGCGCCGTTATGAAGTGGAACGGAAACCCTTACAGGCTGGATGGAGGAAACGGCGGCAGAGAGGAAGACGACGGAACATTTTTCTTACTGCCTTACTGGATGGGGAGATATTACAAGCTCTTTCAATAGCCCCCTATGAAAACTTTTTGGAGGCGAAAACGTGTCAGAAACGCAACCGAAGACCCGCTCTGATGACACACTGGCCGGCATAGGAGGCGTTCCGGGTAGAACTGAAGAGCTTTTGCCGCAAGCCGGAATAGTCACCTGGCGGTCAATCATCATCGGCTTGATACTGATCCCTCTGAACACCTACTGGATAATGGAAGTGGAGGGGATCTGGCACTCGGGGCACCCCACCGCCATGTCCATAATGTGGAACGTTGTTTTCAACATTTTCGTTTTGGTTCTTATCAACCTCGCAATCAAGCGCTTTGCCCCGAGATATGCGCTTACCCAGTCGGAGTTCATCATCATTTACGTGATGCTCTCGTTGGCGTCGGCGCTGGCAGGCCACGATACCCTTCAGCTCGGCATCCCTGCCATGACCCATGGCTGGTGGTTCGCCACGGAAGAGAACAAATGGGCATCGCTCTTCCATCGGTTTCTGCCGAAGTGGCTCACGGTTAGCGATATCGAGGTCATACGCCCGTACTACGAGGGCGCGTCCACCTTCTACAAAAAGTACATCATAATGGCCTGGCTGGGACCGGTGCTCTGGTGGTGCGCGTTCATCCTGGCCATGGGCATGGTTATGGTGGCCATATGCGTATTCCTGCGCAAGCAGTGGACCGAGAACGAAAAGCTGAGCTTCCCGCTGGTGGAACTGCCTTTGGCCATAACCAGCCGCGGCGGATCCTCTGCCCTCTTCACAAACCGCATGCTGTGGCTGGGATTTGGGCTTGGCGCCGCCATAAACATGCTTAACGGTCTCCATGCCCTTATTCCCGCCCTGCCGTATTTGGCTCTGCGCCACGATGAGTACGACTTGGGGCGCTACTTTACCCAACCACCCTGGAATGCCATCGGCTGGACCCCACTGCCGCTGTATCCGTTCATTGTTGGCTTGGGCTATCTTCTGCCGGTGGATTTGTCGTTCTCGCTTTGGTTCTTCTACATTTTCAACAAGATACAGCTCATCATCACTGCCGCGGTTGGGGTGCGCGATTACGCACCGCGAATGCCCTACTTCAGCGAGCAGACCTACGGTGCATGGCTGGCGATTTTCATCTTCGCAATGTATACGGCCCGCAAGCACCTCAAGCAGGTTCTGTTCAAAATTTTGGGGCTCCCATCGGAGTTGGATGATAAGAACGAACCGCTTACATACCGGCAGGCGGCGCTGGCGTTCGTTTTGGGAATGGCGTTCATCGTGTACTTCTGCTTGCGCGCCAACATGAGCCTGGCCTTCATCGCGGTGTACTTCCTTATGTACTTTATCCTTGCCATAGGAATCATCCGTGTGCGCGCCGAGCTCGGTCCGCCTGCCCACGAAATGGCGGGTATGAACGTCCCAATGATAATGGTCGATTTCGTCGGAACGCAGGCCTTGGGCGGACAGAACCTGACCATGGTGCCGCTGTTCTACTGGTTCACCGGGCGCGGTTACCGCACACAGCCTTGGCCCTATCAGTTGGAGGCCATGAAAATGGCAGAGCGCACCGGCATGAACTACCGCGGTATGGGCATAGCGATGGGGTTGGCTTTGTTCTTCGGCGCGCTTGCCACTTACTGGGCCACACTGCACCTGCACTATAAGGCCGGGGCAACCGGCAACGGCCTTGTTATGCACGCGTGGGGCCAGTGGAACGAGCTTGCCTCCCGCTTGGAAACACCCCAGCGGCCCGACCCTATGGCGATGGCATTCGTAGGCATCGGTTTCCTATTCACCTGCTTCTTAACCTACATGCGCACATACTTCGTTTGGTGGCCGTTCCACCCGGCCGGATATGCAATATCCACAAACTTCGGCGCGGAGTATTTCTGGTCGGCCATCCTGATAGCCTGGCTCATCAAGACGTTGGTGCTCAGGTACGGCGGCTACAGGCTTTACCGCCAGCTTCTGCCGGTGATGTTCGGTTTGGTGCTGGGCCAGTACTGCACCGGCGCGTTCTGGAGCGTTGCCAGCGTGATTCTGCAGCAGCGAACGTACGACTTCGCTCCCGGCTAGTGGGAGGAAACGTGCGCTTGGATGCGTAAAAGTGAAGCGGTAAATCCTCGCATCCAAGCGCACGGATAAGGAATACATGCAGACAGTAAAGAAGAAACTGGTGGAACTGGCCATCGCCCCGACGGAGCGCGTTATCCTTCAGGCACCAAGGGCAGTTCTTGCGTCTGTTCCCGCGGGTGCTGTGGATTTCGGCACGCTGGTGCTTTTGGTTAAGTACGCCGGCTGGAACGCGGTGGCAGCCGCAGTGGTGAGCTACCTCGTGGGAGGGGTGGTTCAATACACCCTGTGCGCGGTTTGGGTTTTCCCGCACGCCCCAAAGAACACCGTGATAGGGTTCACAGCATTCAGCATCCTTTCGCTGGTTGGCTTGGGGATAACAGGCGCCACTATGTCGGTACTGCACGGCATGATCGGCATCCACTATGCGGCCGCGAAACTGGTGGCGCTTGCGCTGGCCTTCTGCTGGAACTTCCTAAGCCGCAGGTACCTGATATTCAGGTCACCCAGAGTTTGGTAACGGAGGCCGTGGGCTCTCCTGCTTTCGCAGTAAACGCGGATTTTCAGAACCGGGCAGGAGTCTTCTTCTCCGTTTCCAAAAGGTGATTTGGACCATCGATTTCACTGCCTAATCGGTGGCGAAAGATTGCCACTGGGTTCGGCACAAAATCCGGGGAGAGCGAGGTTAAGCCTATGAGCGAAGAGATGACGCGCCGTGAATTCCTGCAAAAATCCGGGGCCGCGGCGGCCGCGGTGGGAATTGGCATGGCGGCGGCTCAGGCAACTGTGAACGCTGCCGCTCCCAGCGAAAAGATTCTTATCGGGGTCATCGGATGCGGCGGCATGGGCATGGGCCGCATGCACGAGGCGATGAACAACCCCAGTGTGGAAGTGGTTGCCGTGTGCGACGTGGACGATAACCACTCCGCCAGGGCCGCCCAGGATGTTGAAAGAAAGTATGGACGCCGACCGAAAGTGTTCCGCGACTTTCGGCGTGTGCTTGAGATGAAAGACGTGGACGCCGTGATTGTGGCCACGCCGGACCACTGGCACGCTCTGCCAACCGTTCTGGCGTGCCAGGCCGGCAAAGACGTGTTTGTCGAGAAGCCGATCTCGCACAACATTGTGGAAGGGCGCACAATGGTAAACGCCGCCCGAAAGTACAAACGCGTTGTGCAGGTTGGCACCCAACAGCGCAGTGAAGGGCCTTTTTACAGCGCCGTGCACACAATAAAATCCGGCAAGCTGGGCAAGATTACCCATGTCCACATCCTGTTCCACGAGAACTCGGCTCCGCACGGCTTGGGCCGCCCGCCCGACAGCAACCCGCCACCTAACGTGGACTACGACATGTGGCTCGGGCCGGCGCCGAAGCGCCCGTTCAACCCACTGAGGTTCCACGGCCAGTGGCGCTGGTTCTTCGACTACGGTAGTGGAAAGATCGGCGACTGGGGCATTCACCACGTGGACATAGTTCACTGGGCAATGGACCCGAAGGACGGAGCCGGCATCGCCCCGGTGGTTGCCACTTCAACCGGCGGAAAGTTCGTTATAGACGATATTAGGGATACACCCGATACCCAAGAGGCGGTGTTCAAATATCCAGCCATTGGTGACCAGCCGCCTTGGGTTCTTACCATTTCGGTTCGCTGGTGCAACGGCCGCGGCGTTGACGGCAGAAACTACGGCATCTTCTTCTACGGCACCGAGGGAACCCTCTACGTTGACCGCGGCGGCATGGAGATATGGCCGGAGCACGACCGAAAGATAGAGCCGGAGCCCAACAAAAACTGGAGCCATATGAACAACTGGCTGGAATGCATTAAAACCAGAAAAAAGCCGGTTGCGGATATCGAATACGGACACAAGGCCACGGTTGTGCCGCACCTGGCGAACATCTCGCTTAAAGTTGGGCACTCGATTAGATGGGACCCGGTGAAGGAGCAGTGCATAGGCGATAAGGAGGCCAACCAACTGCTGTTCCGCGAATACCGCGCACCGTGGAAACTGCCGAAGATTTAAACCGCCAACGCCTGTGAAACAGCTCGACCGATGCCCCGTCTTCCTTAACCAGCGGGCTTCGGCCGAGCTGTTTTTTAAGCGGTTTAGATTGCAAACGCCAGCACTCAGGAAGCGCCGGCTCTGCGGTATTAACCTGGAAGCTTCGCCACCCTTTCGCTTACCGCATCCCAATCCAGGTTCTGCATGAACGCATCGATGTACGGCGGCCGCTTCACGCCGTAATCGATGCCGTAGGCGTGCTCGTAGGTGTCAAGAATCAAAATGGGAACGGCGTTCCATATCCCGTAGGTGTTGTGGCTGTCTGCTATGTAGTTGTGCAGAAGCCCGTCATCGAGGTCGTAGGCCAAAACCACCCAACCGCGGGCGGCCATGCCGCTTCCTTTGAAATCGGCCTCCCACTTCTCGTAAGACCCGAAGGATTTTTCAATAAGCTCCAGGGTTCTGCCGGTAGGGCGCCCGCCTTTGCCTCCAAGGTTGTCGAAGTACATCTCGTGCAGCTTGATGGCGTTCAGCGCGAAGCTCTCCTCCACCTTCAGTTCGCGCAGGTCGCTGTAGGTTTGGTTGCCCTTAGTGGGGTCAACCGTTTCCAGCTTGCTTCTAATCTCATTGAGCTTTGCTACATAGCCCTTGTAAAGGATGTTGTAGTGCTCATCTATCTGCCGCTGGGATATGCCGGTCATCTGCAGGCACTGCGGCTTAAGCGGCTTCGCAACGTATTCCTGTGCCATCCGCACCTCTCCCTTTCTGTTCTAATAGCCCAGCTGGCAAGCAATCGGTCGTAAGCACCTCTCGCCTGCCAGCTTGAGCTTCTTCTAACATTTACCCAGACTCTGCACCAGCCAAACAATAGGCCAGGGTCACTGAGCAGACAAGCGCTCTTCAATCATGTTGAAGATGCCCTGCGCCAAAGATTTTTGCAAGCGCGCATCCCTCCAAAGTCCAAACCAAACGTAAAGAACGCCGCCGCGTCTGCCGTTCTTCGCGGGCAGAAGCAGTAAGCCAGCGGCATCACCGTAATCCCTGCCGGAACTACCAACCACGCGGCAGATTGGAATATACTCCGCGTCGGCAGGCGCCAAACTGCGGCTGAAGGCCCTCAGGCGCGGGTCCCCCGGTGGGAACGGAACTCTGTCCGGCATATCCGGGAACATCCTTCGCCCGGCATCCGCAACAACGGTCAGGCGCTCTCCCGCCGGAGGCTGTTCGAAGGATACGGCAAGAGGCATTCCAAGTCTTGGCATCAAAGGCTCTGAAACAAGCGCTCCATCCCGGCGGTGGTAGAACATTGGGTAAGGCCCGGAAGCGCAAACCACCAAAAGGCCGCCCTCGGACACGTAACGCACCAAGGCATCGGCAGCATCCCCTTCAGACCGAACTGTGCGGATATACTCCTCGCCATCCGGCAGGAACAGTGCCACGGGGAATTTGGCTGGGTTGAAAACATCCGGAGAAACCAACTGCTCTGGAGAGAGCCTGGTCGCCTCATCGGCAATGCCCGCCCGGCCGAGCATCAGTGCCAGCGGACCGCCACCGAGTCCGGGCGGAAGAACCGCTATCTTTTGAAGGGGCAGCGGCCTCATACGCCTCCGAAGCGCTTCATCCTGCCGCGTTTCATCCAGAAGCCTAACCCAATCGGCGTTGGCTTTCGTTAGGTTTCGGTTTACGGTGCGTATCAGCGGCAGGTTCTTTGAAGACCCAGAAAGCGCCGTAGCGGCGAAAACCAGTCCTCCAGGGAAGCTGATGGAGTCGGCGCGGGAACCCGCGGGTATGTGCACCGGAGCCAGCAAAAGTCTGGCTTTGAAAGGCGGCGGCCAGGCCCTCCAAGCCAAAGCCGTTTGGGCCGCTTCTGGCTTCAGGGTGGTGCGGCCGCGCGGACCCACCGCACCAACCACCGGCACCGAGCCGCTTGGCGAATAGCTGTAAGCCACGTACAACACCGCCGGCCCAACAACAGGCGGCGAAATCTTAATCTGCCCTGCTCCGGCAAGAGGCCCACCGCGCGATGTGCGGATGAGGTAGGGAACTCCGTAGCGGAAGTGGAGCCCTTCCCATAAACCTGCCCAAGACTCTGTGTCCTCCCAATCTCGGCGGGCAGGCGAGGCGGGGGCTAGGCGCAGGATTTGGAAGGGATGCACGCTAGGAACGGCAAATCCATGCATCAGCGGCGGGGTTGTTGAACCAACGGAGGATTTCCTCAGCGCCTCGGGCTGACCAACGAACACGCGGTCTCCACTGCGCAGGCCGCTTATGTAAAGCGACCACCTGGCTTGAGGCGGCCGCCGGAGGCCGGCGCCCTCGGATAGCTGAAGCCACATCCCTCCGCGCTTTATTCGCACCGGCGCAGATCGCAGGTCCCCAAATGGGAAGGTTAGGCTGAGATCGAACGGGGCCGGATGCATTGTATCCACTGTGAAAGCCAAAGACGGATAAGGCCCGTTCGAAAATCGACAGCGATAATCCAGCAGTTTTGTGGCTCCTTCGCCGCGGTCGAAAGCCAGTGCCGACTTAAGACCGCACAGCACCCTTACCTTTGAGTTGCCAACAGGCTCAAGCATTGGCAGTGCCGAGGCAGTGCCGTAGGAAGCCCTGGCCCCAACGCCGCCGTACACATTCCCCTCGTAAAGGCCAAAGCCCTCAGTCATGGCATCGTGCTCGTATTTGGCTATGGAGGCCCGGAACCGCTCTTTATAAAGCTGTGGCCACCGCTCAAGGGTGCCGCGAAGCGCATGGATGAGGATTGGGTCGCCGGTGTGGACTGCCACCATCGCTAGAGTGTCGAGGTTCCAGTGGACCTCGTTGGCGCAGGCGGCTCCGCACCAATCGCGGCCGGAGTTGGGCTCCCAAAGGAAAGAGCTGTCCAGGCCGTCGGCGCGGTTGCTGTCGGACATCCACATGGTTAAGTAGCGATAAGTAACCGTGCGAGCCAACTGCAAAGCCTGAACCGCGCTTTTCGCATACTTCGGATGGTTTCGGAAAGTGAAGTAGTAGTCCAAGCAGAACGACGCCGAAAGCGTGCCCCCTATGGCAAACGGCGATGAAGGAACATCGGCAAATTCGTTGCGCGTGAAGGTGAAGTGCTTGGTCCAAATCAACACACCGTTTACCAATTCCAAAAGGCGCTCTGGTGTGAGGCCCAAATCTTTCAACATGGAAGCAATGTGCGGAACGTTCCGGTGGCGGTAGAGGTCAACAAGCACGCGGCCGATGTACCAAGCATCGGTGTTGTGGAGGGTTGTTACCGGCTTCCCCCCGAAAGCGCTGTTCCAACTGCCTTCCAGCGGCTTCTCCCAGAAGCAGGCATATCCCTCTGGGAAGCGAACCCTCTTAACTTTGCCAAGCACATAGCGCAAATCGGCGGCAAGCCGCGCCAAAGCGGCTGGGTTCTGCTGGGCGGCAAGGGCGTCAACCACACTCTCTTTGTGCTTGTACCAACCCGAAACGGTTTTGGTGCCCTCCAGAACGAAAGGATCTCCTCTTCCGGCGGTTGCAACCAGCTCCGGGCCGGGAGGTCCCTCGAAATCGCGGAGGCGCGCGCCGCCCGGAACCCAAGACAAGTCGTTGCTTGCCGGAGCAGTAGGAAGCAAACGGCGATACCTCTGCCAAACGTAAGCCCAAACCATCTGGTTGGGGTCTCTATCGGCCGGCATGTTCGCATCGAAGAGCAGTGTACAGCTTGATGCAATTTGCGAATCCGCCTTCGGGAAAACCAGGTCTTGGTACCCCACTCCGCCGTACGGATACACAAGCGCCACGAACTGGCCGTCCAAAGCCCCTTGCTTCCAGCAGTAGCCGGTGGCGATGTCTTTCTCGCTGTTGTCAAGCAGGCGCGTGGACTGGAACTCAAATCCCACGTAAAGGCGCTTCTTCGGCGCCCAAAGACCTATCACTGGAATTGGCTGTGCCCCGAGGGGAGGGGTGTAGCTCCAATTTCGAGAATACTTGGCGGCAATCTCTGGAGAGCCAGCGTGCGGATCGATGAGAAGGGGGAACGGATCCGAAAGCGGAGTGGCATTGAGCCAACCGCGCTGGTGCCATACCTCGGCTTGTGGCAAACTGAGCGTGAGGAAGTGAAACGGGCATTTCCCCACCGATGTCTGCCAGGCTTTCTCATCGAACCTGCGGATTGTGAGGCGGAACTGAATCCTTGGGAAGGTTTCGGCGTGGGAGAGCGACACGCGGATGAAATCCGCAGGATCCAACCGCAAGCCGCAGGCCGGGTGGGGCGTTAACCCCCCGAAAGCAAGCGTGACTCCCCTTCCTCGCTCAACTGAGAGCGTCTTCGCTGTGATGAGCGGCTGGTTGCCTGGACCGGACCTGCTGGAAAACCGCACCGGGGCAACAACTTTTCCGCGGTAAAGCAGATCGAAACCCGTATAGCGGCCGGGGGAACCCGCCGGACGAATTTGCACCTGAGCGTTGACGCGAGCGCACAATGCGAAAGCAGCAATCAAACAAACCGCAGCAGTTCTCACCATCAGCCTCCTGAAAAACCACAGATTTTCAGGCTATGTAAGAGAGCATCTCCCTTGTAACCTCATAAAGGGGCGGCTCTCCGTTGAAAAAGCGGCGCACTTCTTCAACCGCACGGCGGCCCAAACGCGTGCAGTCGGTTACCGGCCCGGCGATATGCGGCGTAAGGATAACGTTGTCCAGCTTGCGCAGTGGGCTGTCCTGCGCAGGCGGCTCTGGGTCGGTAACGTCGAGGCAGGCGAAGATGCGGCCGCGCTTCAGCTCCTCGATGAGGGCGCTTTCGTCGATAAGCCAACCGCGGGCGGTGTTTATGAGTATTGCGCCGTCCTTCATAAGGGCAAGGTTCCGCGCATTGATCATATGGTGGGTTTGCTCGGTGATGGGCGCATGCAGTGAAACGATGTCGGAGCGAGACATCAATTCGTCGAGCTCCACCTTTTCGGCTCCGAGCGATGCTGCCTTCTCCTCCGAGCAGAAGGGGTCGTAAAGCAGAATCCGCACCTCGAACATCTTCAGCAGTTCGATAACGCGGCGGCCAACGTGACTGGCTCCAACGATCCCGACGGTCTTTCCCTTCATCTCCAGCGGAGGGCCGAAAGGAGCCCCGGAAAGCCACCCGCCTTGATGGGTGTAGGCGTTGTACTGCCATATCTTTTTGATTGAAACAATCATCAAGCCAAGGGTTGTTTCGGCCACATCGATGGCGATAACCGGCGCACAGCTAGTGATGCGGATGCCGCGCTCCCAGAAATCATCGGTAACAATGGGCTTAACGGAACCAGCCGAGTAAGCAACCAAACCAAGCTCCGGCGCGCGGTCCAAAACCTTAGCCGTCAGCCTACCGCCGCCCCAACCGGAGATTACGGCCTTGGAGCCGGCTATCAGGTCCGCCGGCTCGTCCTCCGTGAGGGTGCGGTCGTGGGGATTGCGCACAACCTCGGCGATTTCGTAAAGCGCATCCCAAGCATCCTGACCCATAACGCGGTTGGCGGTGGATGTGCCAATCGTAACGGCAACGCGGGGCTTGCTCATGGCGAAGATTCTCCTTCCAGGCCAAAACCTGTATCGAGCGGCCGACCGCTCCAGTAGCTTCTTTCGCCTTGCGCCTTGATGTACCTTCGTACCAAGATTTGCCGACCAAACCAGGCCACGGTTATAATCGCGTTGGAACGAAACTTTCGGCTTCCGTTTGAGGTGAGTTTATGAAACCGCTTGGATTTCGCAGAATTCTGCTCTGCGCGGTTGTGCTTTTGATGGCGATCCTGCCGCAGGCGCACGCGTTTATCCCCGGAGATGTGAACGGCGATGGGCGGGTGGCGATTGATGATGTGCAGTTTGCCCTTAAGGCGGCCCTCGGCTTTATAAGCCTGAACAGCCCGCAAACCATAGCCGCGGATTTGATACCCATTCCTGGGAAAGCGGGAAATCTGTACGGCGACGGAGCCGTGCGCATCGACGATGTCCTGCAAATACTGCGAATATCCCTTGGGCTGGCGGAACTGCCACAAGGCTCAATCTCGGTGAAATTGGAAAACGGCGAAGCGGTATTCGAGTGGAGCGGTGGTGAGGGTACCTACACCGTTACGTTCCGCCAGCAGAATAAATCGATAACGAAAAAGATAGTCAGCGCACCAAAACTGGTGCTTTCAAGCAGCCTAAAATACAACGGCGCAACAAAAACCTTCGAAAGCGATTACGCACCCTTCAAAGATTTCGGTCCAAACCTGCCGGTGGTGGTCAGCGTTTCCAGCGGGGTTGAGCCGTCTGGTTTGGCAGGCGCCCTGCAGTTTGCACCCCTCCGCCACGCTCCGAGTGAGTACCGCCGCGATTGGCTGAAACTGGATGCAGAACCACCATATACGGCGCCGGCCGGAACAATCACCGTGCGCGGGCGTGCTCTACAGCCGCTTCGCGTTCAAGCATATCTAACCCCTCCAAGCGGCATTCCGGTGAAGCTGAAGCTCCAGATGGAGGATGGCAGAATTGAAGATACTGTTTTCGGGCCGACATTGGCCGCGGGAAGCAGGTTTTCGCTTTCGTTTAAACTGGCGGAGCCGGGCGTTCATATGGTGGAAATACTGCACTATACGGGTGAGGCGGCTTTGAACCAACCCATATACGTCGGCGGGGTGCCGCTTCTCCCCTCGTATGTGGACGTGCGCACTCCCGCCTCCGGAGAACCTTTGCCTTTGGAAACCGCAAGGGCAGAATGGCTGTCAATGGTAAACGCCGACCGCTTAGCCCACGGTTTGCGCCAGCTTGTACCGGATGATCTGCTGAACTCGGTTGCGCAAGCGTACGCGGAAGATATGAAAGCCCGGGGATTTTTGAGCCACGTAAGCCCGGAAGGTAAAACGGCAAGCGACCGGGTTCGCTGGGCCGGCGCTCCGGAGGTGATGCGTGTTGCCGAAAACCTGGCTTTGGACACATCGGTTTCCGGCCTGCATGAAGGCTTGATGTACAGCGGCGCGCACCGCGCATCAATTCTAAGCATAGAATGGAGCAGAATCGGGCTAGGCATTGTTAAGCGGGAAGATGGGGCCATCATAGGCGTGCAGTTACTGGCAAGCTACCCAGGCGAGGCTGAACTTCCCCGCGACGCGTTCGACCAAGTGCTGATGGATACCCCACTGCAAACCGCGTTCCGCGCCGGCTCAAAAGCAAAGATTTCCGGCTCTGTGGAGGGAAGCGCTGGGCAAATCACGCTGTTTTTCAACACAATAACCGGCGACCGAACGGTGCTGGCGCAGGATGCCCCGGTTGTTAATGGACGGTTTGAGGTAACCTTCGACATCCCGGCTGGATTGGTTGGAGAGTACTACATAGGCCTCTCGGTTGATGAAAAACCCAGCAAAGTGTTTCCCGTGGTTGTAAAGTGAAAGTTTGCTGGAATTTTCTGGAATAATCCGTCGGAGGCATTGGACAATGCTCCGACGCTTTCTTTTCGGTTTCACGCTTACAGAACTGCTTGTTGTGATTGCGGTTGTGGCAGTCTTGTCCGCCATACTGCTGCCCGTTTTTGCATCCGCCAGAGCGCGTGCGCAGGCAGGGCACTGTCTTTCAAACCAAAGGCAGATAGGCTCGGCGATGATGCTGTATGTGGATGAGTGGGACGGCACGTATCCATCCGGCTGGTTCGGAATGCCGGGCAGTTCGAACGCTTACGACTGGAAATATGCGCTTTTGCCCCTTCTGGGTAGCACCGAAGTGTTCAGATGTCCGTCTAATCCGGTGGGAGGAAAAGAGTTCGACCAAACGTCAGGGCCTGGAGTGCGGCTTTCGATTTCCTACGCGCCAAATCGGTCGGCCATTCCACGCTGGGGACTGGATGGAGAGCGGGTTACCTGCGAAAGCGACGTTCCAGAACCGGCGGGCACCATCATGCTTGTTGAAAATCGATCTCGCTGGGTTGATCAAGGTGTGTGGGCGGTGAGCCAACACGGCGATGAAATCTTCCCGCCGGAGGGCTATTCGCAACCCGAAACCATGGGCCCATTTCACACTCACAGGGGGCTGGTGAACATTGTTTTCATGGACGGGCATGCAAAGCCGACAAAGCTTGCATCCACGCTTGTTCCCCGCGAGATGTGGAGGGATTACCTGCGCGACCCAGAAACTATTTACAACCAGGAATGGTGCCGGCGTGCGGCGGCCTTGATAGCCGAGGAGTATCGATAGCCCAAAACCGCGTCGAACTTGACCCCGGCAGTATATGAACGGATTTAGAAAGATTTCCCGGGTGCTTACCGCGGCGGCAGTGCTGTTGGGCGCGGTTTACTGCTGTGTCTGCGCCGCTCAAAATGCCCCGAACAGCATCGAAATAATCCCTTCCCGCGTGTTCACAGTCCCCAACGCTTCGGTGAAGCTGAGCGCCGTTGTTAAAGACAGCTTGGGACAGCCGATAACAGGGCTTCCGGTATCCTGGAGCGTAATCGAGGGGACCGGTTCCGGAACGATTTCCAGCGAAGGCTTTTTCACGGGCAAGAAGGTGGGGGACTGCGAAGTAAAAGCGTCTGCGGGAACAGTTTCGGCCTCGGTTCGCGCCACCGTTTTGCCCCTTGGCGACCGCGTGATACTCTCCATCCCCGAGGTCACCGCCAAGCCGGGAACCTCGGCTTATTACGTTCACATCATCACCTCCTACGCCCCGGATATTTCGCGGGCGGTGCTGACGCTGGCGGCCGTTGCAACAAAGCCGGCCAACGCTCCACCGCTTGAACTCGGCGATCCGGTGGTTGGCCAAGCGGCCTTCGGTGCAGAAGCCCAAGCTTTGCACCTGGCTTCGAACGTGGTTCGTGTTCAGATTGCTCTGCCGTCGGGAATCTCGGGGCCGGGAATACTTGTGAGCTTTCCCATCTCCCATCAGGAGCTTCCCGGAGACTGCGAATACAGGCTGGAACTCAGGGATGTGGAGCTGACCTCGTCCCAAGGAACGCCGGTCCCGTTCGATCTTCAGCCGGGTTCGCTGAAACTGCTGGTGGGGAGCACCGGTCCGGTGGCATCGGTGAAGCTGATTCCGCCAAACCGGCCGGTTCGCGTTGGGCAGAGGATAGCGCTGGAGGCAAAGGCGTTTGATGCTTCTGGAAACGAGGTTCCGGGGGCGAATATCGTTTGGAGCTTAGTTGAGGGCGGCGGCTATGCTTCGGTAACGGAAAGAGGGATTTTGACGGCCGCGGCGCCCGGTGTGGTGAGGCTTAAGGCCGCTTCAGGAGAGGCGTGGGGGGAAATTCAAATTGAGATTGTGGAAGCCGACAACCCAAAAGCCGGCCCTGTGGTTTCCGTGCCCATACTGGAGGGTGCGGCCGGCACGCGGTTGGTGGTCCCCATCATCATCTCGGAGGTGGATGGGCTTGCCGGGGCGGAGGTAACCCTTGCCTTCGACGAAGCTGTACCATCCGGGATACCACTGCTCCTTCCAGGCCAGGTTGAGCTTGGGCCAATCGCCGGAGGCGGCTTCCTTGGGGTTAACCGAGACCGACCGGGGCGCATAGGCATGGCCGTGATTGGCAGTAGGGACATGAGTGGGCCGGGTGTGCTGTTCAAGCTGACGGTTGATATTCCCCCGCAGGCGCCCGGCGGAGCAACTTACCTGCTGAAATTGGCGAAAGTGGATTTGAGCGATGCCGCTGGCAACTCAATTCCCGCATCCGCGGTTGACGGCGCGGTGGTTATCCCCGCCGATGTGGTGCCTCCAACGGCCAAGATGAAAGGGCTTTCTCCCGGCGCCGTGGTGGGAGGAGTCGTCTCCATCACCGGAGAGGGGGGCGATAACGCATCGGTGGTTCATTTGGAACTTCTGGTGGATGGAACAACCGTTGCCTCCTACAGCGGGTCGCCGGCGGTGTTTCGCTGGGACACAAGAACAACTCGAGACGGCACCCACACCGTTCAAGTGCGCGCCACCGATGCCAGCGGAAACTACGGTCTGTCTGCGCCCCTGCAGGTTGTGGTAGATAACACCGCGCCCACGGTTCGCATAACATCGCCCAAAGCCAATTCGATTCTGTCTGGAAAGGTTGGGTTCTACGGCACTGCGGACGACCCCTCTCTGCGCTTTTTCGAAATACGCTACGGCAGTGGAAGTTCGCCGAGCCAGTTTCGAGCTGTATTGCCGCCCGGAAGCGCGCCGGTTAGAGAGGGCCTTCTGGCGGAAGTTGATACGTCCCTACTGCCGGATGGCGCAGGCGAGTTCCGGTTGGTGGCTGAAGACCTAGCCGGCAACAGCGCAATGTTTTCACTGCAGGTTCGGCTGGATAACACGCCGCCGTCGATTGCTGTGAAGCCCCTCGCCGGTGGCGAAGTTCTGCGCGGAGATGTCCCCATCACCGCCGAGGCCAGCGACGCCAGCGGAGTTGCCCAGGTGCAGTTTATTCTAGACGGCAGTACCATAAGCTCGTCCACCCTGCCTCCCTATCGAACAACTCTGAAAACGCAAACGCTGAGCGACGGTCCGCACACTTTAAAAGTCCGCGCCGTTGACACAGCAGGCAACAGCGCAGAGGCACTTGTGCCTTTTGTGGTGGACAACACCCCTCCTGTGGTTTCTCTTTCTCTGCCCAGCACTTTGGTGGCCGGCGTAATCTCCATATCCGGAAAGGTGGTTGATGCCAACCCCGGCTCTTACAGAGTGGAGTACGGCAAAGGCAAAACACCGCTTACCTGGAACCTGATAGCATCCGGCGAGGGCGCTCCCTCCGGCGAAATCGCAAGGTGGAACGCATCCGCGCTGGCCGATGGGATTTATCAGGTGCGCCTTGTGGTTGAAGACAAGGCCGGAAATGTGTCCGAGGCCGTGGGGCAGATCAGCTTGGACAACACCGCTCCATCAGTGCTTATCCGCCGCTCGCCGACAGAGCCGGTGTCCAAGCGCGCTGTGGTGGAGGCCGAGGCCGCCGACGCATCCGGAATCGCCGAGGCGCGGCTTCTGGTGGACCAAGCTCCCTTCGCAAAACTGCCAGGCGGAGCAACCGTTTACCGGTTCGAAATCGATACTTCGCTGCTGGAAGACGGCAGGCACGAAATATCCGTTGAGGCCGTAGACCCCGCGGGAAACGTCGGCAGTGACACGGTGTGGGTTGCCGTGGACAACACACCGCCAGCGGTGCTGATAGAATCCCCCAAGCCCGGCGAGCTTCTTTTGGGCTCGGTGCAGGTGCGCGGGAGGGCCAGCGACCAAAACGGCTTAAAAGAATACGCGCTGGAGTACGGAAGCTCGCAAAGCGCCGCGGAGTGGGTTGCTGTTCAATGGTCACCAAGCGGCGCTGGGGACGGTCTGCTGGGGGTTTGGGACCTGTCTGGAGTGGCGCCCGGCGCGTACATCCTCAGACTGCGCGCCGCGGATAGGGCCGGAAACGAGGCGGTGGCTGCGGTGCCGGTTGTTGTGGCAGAAAGGCATCACGGAGATGTAAACGGAGATGGGCGAGTGACTGTTGCGGATGCGGTTTTGGCGCTGAGGCTTATGCTGGGTTTAAACCCGCCTACGGAGCGCGCGGTGCTGGCGGCGGATACTGCTCCGCCTCGGAGCCCGATTTGGGCCTCGGGAGACGGCCGCATCACGGTGGGCGATGTGATTCTGGTTCTGCGCCGCGCAATAGGGCTGGCGCAGTAGCGGGCCTTTTCCCTCAACCCCAGCCCTTCTCTCGAGCCCCCTCATCCCCGGTCTGTACATCCAAGGGAGAAGGGAGCACACACGCTTCCCCTCTCCCGAAGCCGGGATAGCGGCCAGGGGTGAGGGCAGGCATACATCACCCCCTCATCCCCAGACCTTCTCCCATTCAAGGAAGAAGGGAGCATTCGGTTCCCCTCTCCTGGAACTGGGAGAGGGGTTAGGGGTGAGGGCAAGCATACACCACACCCTCATCCCCAGCCCTTCTCCCACCCAGGAGAGAATGGAGCACACGCTCCCCATCGCCCGAAACTGGGAGAGGGGTCAGGGGTGAGGGAAAGCATACGCCACCCCCTCATCCCCGGCCATTCTCCCATTCAGGGGAGAAGGGAGCATTCGGTTCCCCTCTCCTGAAACTGGGAGAGGGGTTAGGGGTGAGGGAAACCAACAGCGCGGGAGAAGGAACGAAGCGAGGGCACACCTTTGACAAAATTACACAAAACATGTTACCATTAGGGCGAAGCAGGAGAAGGAGTTTTGCCCCAATTTGCGAAAACTTTTTTTGAGTCAGGGTCTTAAGAAAAACGATTTTCTGCCGATAAGAGGTTTGGAAGGATGAGAAAGGGGTGGTTTTCAGAAGGGATTTTTGAGGGAGTAAGGGCTCGCTTGGAGGGAGCAACGCCTGTTACAAAGAAGCCATCTCCGTAAGGGGATTGAAACGATATTTTGGTGGGTCGGGCTTCATTCCTTCTTTTAACTTCTGGCTACTAAAGAAGCCAAGGGGGATTGAAGCAAATGGTTGAACTCTCTTTCCAAAACAAGCTCCTTTTTACGTAAAGGGGTTTTAAGACTCGGGTTTTATCCATCCGGAGGCGCCAAAAGTTTGGGCCGGAGATGAGGTTGTTCTCACCTCCGGCCCAGCTTTTTCGTTTAAATCCGGAAGGCAGGCTTAAACCCCGGCCTCGCGCCAAACCTTCAGCAGGGCCTCGCCAGTGGTCTTCGCAGCCTCCATGGCCGGCATCTCGTTCACCCGCTTGCTGAATGGCTCCGGCGTAACCGGACCGTCGTAGCCAATCTGCTTCAGCGCCTGCAGAAATCCCTTGAGGTCTATCACTCCGGTTTCGCCGGGAAGACAGCGCACATTGTCTATCTGCTCATCAACCGGAACGCCGGCGGGCGCATCGTTTATATGCACGTACACAACCTTCTCGGCCGGGGTGGAGGTTATCTGCTCAATCGTGCCGCCGCTGGTGTACCAGTGCCAGGAGTCGAGAAGCAGACCCACGTTGCCGGTGCCTATTGCGTCTGCCAGCTCCAGCATGCCCGGAAGCGTGTATATGAACTCGTACTTTCTGCCGCGCCTCAGGGTTGCCGGCCCGATAAACTCCAAACCAAGCCAGCAACCGTAGTCCTTAAGAATCTCGGCTATGGGTCGAAACCTGGAAACATGCCACTCGAAGTTCTCCTTGAAGGGCAGGTGGTCCGAGAACGGCAAAACCCACGTCGGCACCCGAAAACACCCCAGCTTCTGAGCGAGCTCAGCGTATTTCGGTAGGCTCTTCAACTGCTCTTGGAACCTGGGCTCGTCGGCGCGCCAATCAACCGGCAAGCCCCATCCTCCCATCCTCAGGCCGGCGTTTGCGTAAAGCTCCTTCACATAGTCTGCCCCTTTTTCCTCCGCCAACTGCATCGCCTCTCCCATGGGAAGATCCAGCCCCTCAAAGCCGGCGGATTTTGCCAGCTCCAGGCTCTCGACCAGATTTGCACTTATACCGATGGCTCCAGGGCTCAAATTCCGAAACATCAGTGCCTCCTATCACCGATTTTTGCCGCGAAACAGGGGAAGCGCCCCAGCCGAACATCGGAAGCCGGCCGGTTCAGCAGACGCGGCTCCCTTCCAAAAGCTGGCCGATAATCTGCAGTGCGTCCCCAAAATCTCTATACGCCGCGTGGGGTATTCCTTCCCGCCTGCAGTAATCAAGCAGGGCATCCTTCGCAAGCACCAAATCAACTGCGCGCGCCACACAGAAGTCGGAGCGGCCGTCTCCAATGAGAACCTTCTTTGCTCCGGAAGGCAGATGGGCACGCACCGCCTGGCACTTGCAGGTTCCGCCAAATACGCGGCACTCCGGATTGAAGTTTGGGAACCGCACCGAAACGCTGTGGTCGCCGGAGAAAACAAGCTGGTTGCAGAAGACCTTTATTTCGCAGTTGGGAATGCGGCTCAGAACCCTGTGTATGCACACATCCATTCCATCGCTGGCCACAATGAGGGGGATGTTTTCCTTTCGGCAGAAATCCACGAAGAGGGGAAAATGCGGGTCCATGTGCACTTCGCTCAGGATGCTTAAAATATCGCGGCGGCTTGCTTTAACCAGGGCGAACTGACGCTTTATGCACTCCAAAGAGCCCATTTCGCCGCGCAGCCAGGCATCCTCAAGCTCGAGCCAGGCTGGGTCGGCCAAAGATTCCAATATCAGGCGGTTGGTATCCTCGCGGACAATGGTGCCATCGAAGTCAGAAACAACGGCAACCTTAGGTGCGTCTGCCCGATGGATACTAAAGCGGTTATCTTGAGGCATTCCGTAAAGATGCTAACAGCATACCCTCGCCCATGTCAACACAGGCCGGCGGTTTGCATGGTTTTTCAAAGTTTTGAAAGCTGATGTACGCAGTGGGCAAGGGGTGAAGGGAAAAACCAGGCGGTAGAGGCAGGCGCACTGGTGATTCCCCTGCTGTGTTGGATGCTTGCACGACTAAGATGTTCCCTTGTGCACCACCTTCGGAAGGCTTTTGGAATAGTCAAACTTCGGGTCGTTCTCTCCGTCGTGGCAGGAGCGGCAGAGGGCCTCTCCGGGGGTTTTGTTTATGGTGCCAGCGGTTGGCTGTTTCGCCCAGGCTGCTTCCACGTGTTTGCGGCCGGCGCCGTGACAGTTTTCGCACTGAACACCGGCAAACTCTGGGGTCTCCTTCTCGCCGATGTATCCGTACGGGTCACCAAGGCCAACAACGTGGCACTTCAGGCATTCTATCCGCTCTGCGGCGGATGGATGCCACTTTTTCAAGCCCTCCAAGGCGCTGGGGTGCTTTGTGGTTTTCCACTGCGCATTGGCGATTGTGTGGCACATGGCGCATACCTTTGCGCCAACGTACGGCCCAGCTTGCTCTGGCTTGCGCATGGCCGCCAGGGCGGCTCTGGCTTTGCGACCGTACTCGGCGGCCTGAGCGCGGTACTCCTCCATCAATTTTTCAAGCTCCGGGTCGTTGGGGATAGATTCGTCCAGCGACTGCCGGCCGGCGGAATACGCATCCACCCCGCCCTCTTCGCCCAGCTTCAGCCGAAGCTCGGTGGCCTGGCGACCGCGATCACCCGCCGCCACCAAAATCGGCCCGCCCAGGTTTGGCGGCGAAAGTATGGAAACCGCCGGATTGTGCCCCGCCACCACCACGTCGATATCCGGGATGTCTTTTCCAAGCTGTGCCGCCGCCGGCACCCCCAAATGTGCCAGCACTACAACAAGCGATGCACTGCTTCGAAGCTTTGGAACCAGGCGGCGCAGGCATTCGGTTGGATCCTGAACTTTGAACTCTTTTAACTCCCGCTTGGAAAGCTCCTGAATTTTGGAAAACAAAAGCGGGCTCAGCACCCCGGTTACTGCAACCTTCACGGTTCGCGTGCCGCCGTTTTCGCTGGGCACTGTGAACTCCTTCAGCAGGTACTCCGGCAGTAGAAGCGAGCCGTCGGCTCCGGTTAGGTTTGCCGAAACCGCAAACGGCTTGGAAGCCCAGCGCTTTTTGAAAGCCTCCAGCCCCTCCAGAAGGTCCATCTCTCCGGGGGTTGCTGCATCGTACTTCATTGCGGCCAGCGCTGCCATCAGCGTATCGGCGCGGATGCGGTTCAGCTCCCCCGTTCCCGCCACCAGATCTCCGGCAAAGACCACCAGGCGCGGAATCCCGCTCTGCCTGGCCCGCTTCAGATAGGCCGCTCTGCGCGCAATGCCGCCGTGCAGTCCGGTTGTGCACCCGCACGGCTCTACAAATCCCATGTAGTCGGAGCTGAAATCCACAACCAAATCCGGCCTTATCTCCAGAACGGCAGCGCTTGCCGCGGAGGATTGCGCTGAAGAAATCCGGAGGGGATGGCGAGCGAACAGCAGGCCGGCACAGCCAACCAACAGCAGAAAAATCTTAAGCCCGCAGTAACTGCGGCGCTGCATTACTGCCTCCGAAGGCAAGAAGCGCGGTTCAAACTTTCAAAACCCTCAGTCGCCGGCGGTAACGATGATTCTGACCACCTTCAGCTTGTAGAACTGGAACGCCACGTGCCTGGATTCCCGATAGCTTACGGTGACGAAGTCGCCCTGGGTTTTGTGCGACTCTGGGAATCCGTAAAGCCTGAGCACTTTGGCATATGTATCCCCGAACGTGACGCCCCTAGACGTGCGTATGAAACTGCTGGGCGTGGTGGAGCTGGCGCATATCTCTGTTACGTAGCCGTCTTCGTCCAGGCGGAACTCCAAAAGGGTGTTTTTGAGCTTCTTGGGCCTGTAAACCCAGTTGACGAGCTGTTCCGCGTAAACACCCTGGTATGTGCCGGTGGTGTCGGTTACACCCGCTTCCGTGGTTTCGGGAAGGCCAAGCGGGTTCTGCTCTCCGGTGGCCGCTCCGAGATACCGGTTAACGATGTTCAGCGCCGAGGTTTGCAGGTTGCCGGGAGCCCCTGGAGGTCCGTATGGGCCGTATCCGCTGGGAGCGCCGGGCGCGCCCGGAGCACCAGGAGGCCCGTAGGGAGAATAAGGCGAGGTTGGAGTTGTAACTTGAGGGGATGTGCCCGCGGCGGTTTCGGTGCCGGCTGTTCCAGCGGCAGGTTGAATTTTCAAACCGGGAACCGGGCGGTTGCTTTCTCCGCCGGACATGATAAACTCCACTGCGCCGGGGCTTCCGTAAGCCCGAAGCACCGCAAGCCCCCTATCGCCTATCCGAATGCCGGCCAGGCGGCGCTCAAACTGCTGTGCATAAGCTGAACCGCAGAAAAATGCCAAAAGGGCGCCAACCAACGCTGTTTTCGCAAAAACATTCCTTACCACCATATGAACCTCCAAACATCAGTTTACGCTAAGTGAGTATGTTACGCAAGCCCGCTTAAGGGTTCGGCGGGGCGTTCACCCAACGACGGGCGCGCTTTGGTATATCCTCGGAAGTTTCTGCTCCCGAGCCAACAACTCCTCCAAAGGTTTCGTTGGCCACCACAACCCCAACCCGGTACCGATGCTGGCCGCATTCGGAGCAGGTGGCAACAAACACCATCTCGTGCTCGCCGTCGGATGCGTCCTCCGTGTTCCACACCCACCGGTAAGGCGGCCGTTCGGCGCTGAAAAGCCGCTTGCCGTCTAAAAACACCTCCACTTTGACCAAACCTTTGTGGGCTGAAGCCGGCTCCCAAACAACCGGGACGACTCCGTGGACCAATGCGCCGTCAAAGGGGAACATAAGGCGGACATCGAGGCGCCTGCGCACAACCTTGGAAGGCCCGGGGCCCGAAGCCGCGCTGGGTTCGGAAGCGCCGACCTCCAAAAGCACCTCGGTGCGGCGCCCGGGGTAAACGTGAATCTGCACCGCTTTACTTCTTCCGGAGCCGAACTGTGCAGTCGCCAAATACTTCCCAGGCGCAAGCCCCTCAATCTCAAATGCGCCGTCGGAATCAGTTGCAACCGTTCGCCGCTCCGGGCCAGCGATTTCAACAACGGCACCGGATGCAGGCTTGCCATCGCTTGTTGAAATCACTCCGCCCAAGCGGCCCAAACCCAACTCTTTGTTTACAACCGCCACAGCCACCGAAGTGGCCCAAACCTCGCCTTCATCGGTGCGTGCAAGCGCGCTGAGAACGTGCGGACCGTTTGAGGTTTGCCGCGTATCCCACCTCACCACCCCGGGAAGCCGCTTCAGCACACCCAGTTTGCGGCCGTCCACAAACACATCTGTGCGGCTGGGGGCGTTTTTGCCCGCGGCCTCGAGCTTTATCTCGATTGCTCCAGAAACGGTTGCTCCGTTTTTCGGCACTTCGATGCGAACCGCGTAGCTCGGCAGGGAAGCAGAAGTTCCTCCCATCAGCCTCTGCAGGAAGGATGCCGACGCGCCAACCGCCCCCAAAAGCAGTACAATTCCAACGAAGGCGTACCGCCGCATCCAGATGGGAACGGTCCGCGCGCGCTTGGATGGCTCTTCGGCTTCGGATCTCATAGAGCGGGACACGCGCTCCCAAATCCTCTGCTCCATCGAAGCCGGCATCACCGGCGTTGAGAGCGCCGTTTTCACCGCGCCGGCAGTTTCAACCAGCGCTTGAAGCTCTTCATCGCCGGCGGCTAAATCCGCAGACCTGTTCGCATTGATGGAGTCTATCGCTTTCGACAAGCGCTCTTCCAGTGGTTCTGCGCTCATTCTCGGCAGGTCTCCTCATCTTCAACCGACACATCGCCCCAGTATTCCGGGTCGGCCTCCACAAGCTTCCGCAGAGCCTTAAGGCCGCGAGCCACGTATTTCTTTACGGCGCCCTCGCTCACCCCAAGGCGCTCGGCGGTTTCGCGCACCGACATCTGCAGGGAAAGCCTGCACTGAATTGCCAAACGCCACGGTCGGTGCAAACCCATAAGAAGCGTTTTTATCCGCTCGGCTTCCTCTGCGCGCAGGAACTCCGCTTCTGGGTCGGCGGCAGAGGCATCGGCCAGCCCTTCGATGAGAGGCTCTTCCGAAGCATCCGACCATACATCCTCAAGCGGCCCTGCATCGAAGCTTCGAGCATGAGCTTTGCGGTGCGCTTCCACCGCATCGGCGATTTTGCCGCGCACCACCGCTCTCAACAGCCCCGAAAAGCTTTCCACCTTCTGGCCGGAGCGGATGGCTTTCCAAACCGCGGCCCATACTTCCACCAGAACGTCCTCAACGTCGTCCTGAGGCACTTTGCGGCTGACAACCGCATGGCAGATGCTGATATGCCTCCGGTACAGCTCTCGAAACAGGGACTCCGTTTCCAAGTCCGGCGCGGCATTTCCCCGCATTCGACGCTGGATTGCCTGCACAAGCTCCTCGTCGGTTTGTTCAAGCGATGGTTTTGAACGGAGCGGTAGTTTCATTCTTGCCGTGCCGGAGTTTTTCTTTTGCCATATAAATTAGTCGGCAAACAAGGCAAAATGGTGACGCCTAAAGGCTGTGCAAAAGCCGCCCATCCGGCCATTCTCCAGCATGCCCCCTCAACCCAGCCCTTCTCACACCCAGTGGAAAAGGAAGCATTCGGTTCCCCTCTCCCGAAACTGGGAGAGGAGCCAGGGTTAGGGCTTCTCTCCGCGTTGCTTTGCAGAGGTCAGCGCTTCGTGGTAGAATCGAAGTGCAATGTTCCGCAGAATTTACCGGGTGTTCGGCGTGCTTTCTGCGCTTTTGGGGGCTGTGCTTTTGCTGAAAGCCACCGCCTTCCCAGCCAACACCAAAGCCGAGGTGAAAACCATAGAGCGAGAAGCTTCAACAAACCCACACCAACCAAACCTTTCGCCGGATGTTGAGGAGGTGGTGGCCACCTGCGAGCCCCCCAACAACGGTGCTGGTCCGCTTTGGTGCTACGGAGCGCCGCTTCTGGTGCGTGAGGGAAGCACTGTTTTCGCAAGCATCATGGAAACCGGAGAGGGCGTCCCTCCATTGTGCAATACCAGATGGCGCTTGTACCGGCGCACAGCGTCTGGCTGGTCAAAAGTCTGCCAGGCGGACGGATTCCGCGAGAGAGAACCGTGCCCGCTGGTTCTTTCCGGGCCGAACGAGCTTCTTCTTTCGATTAATCCGTCTGTGGAGCCGCCCGGCACCAAGTACGGCCGATGTGACCCGCATCTTCTGCAGTTCGATACCAGGCGTCCGGAGGTACCGTCTGCCGCAGTGCACCCCAAATGGAGCGGGAATCCGCGGTTTACCGACCACAGTTACCGCGGTATTGCGTCCGACCCTTCGCGAAGGGAGGTGCTGCTCCTCAACATCGGCGACGAAGCCGGCAACCAGTATTGGACTTTCCGCGACGGCTCGGGCCAGTTCGTTGCATCCGGCATTATAAGGTTTCCAATCAGGGCTTGCTATCCGCAGGTGGCGCTTCGGGGTGGAGCCGCACACGTCATGGCTGTTGGCGATATCGTGGAACCGCGGGAGGAGTGGCGCTCTTACAAGTTCGAGAAAACTGGTTCTTCTTGGGACTATGTGTTCCGCCGACTTTTTTACACCTGGTCGCCGGATATCCGAAAACAGGGCTTCGCTCCTCCAATCGAAGTCGAAAATGTTGAGGACACGGGCGGGCATATCGTCAACCTGGATTTGTACATCGATTCGGGAGGGGCTGCATATCTTCTGTATCTGAAGACCAACACGGCAAAGATACTGAGAGACCGCTTTTTCCCAAACCTCAAGATATCCACTTCGCTGGAGCTTGTGCGGGTGTCCTCTGGAAAGGTGGTTTCGCGCGCCACACTGCTCTCTGGCGGCGAAGATGCGTCCGAAACCCCTACATACGCACGGTTCCACTCAACTCCGGATGGGTCTCTGTATGTGGTGTACGCTGTGAATGTCCGCCAGCCGGATGGTACCAGCGTTCTCCAGAACAGGCTCTTCAAATTGGCATCCGACCTGCTTGCCAGCTCAAGCGGTGGGTCCCGGCAGGCGGTTCACAACAAGCCGCGGGAGGAGTATCTCCTGAATTTGAAGGAGCCGTTCAGCGTGTTTTTCACTGCCGCGGAGCGTGGGGGCAGTAAGCCCTCCTGGCTGCTTGACCTGTTCGGCACCGGCAAAAGCCCAACCGTTCTGCGCTATGCGCGCATATCCGTGCCCAAGGCAGACTGAACGGCGGTTTTAATCTGGTAAGCGTAGAATCGGCATGGCCCGGAACTTCAAACCGCGCTGAAATACCAATGCACTTAACTATTCCGCCGGAACGACGAAGAAAAAGATGGGGCGGAATGGAGCTACTCCCGTGATTAGCAGAAGTTCTTTGGCCATTTTGGGCGGCAGCCGCATAAGAGAGAAGCCATATCCCTCCTGGCCTCGCTCTTACCACATCGTCGAGGATGCGCTTTTTGCGCTTTGGAAAAGCCTTCTTAGGCCCCGCACCAAAGCTCCCAAGGAAGCCGACCTCGTTTCACGTTTCGAGTACGCGTTTGCCGAACTCCACGACGGCGGAACCGCAACCGCCTTTCGCAGCGGCAGAGAAGCTGTGCGGAGTGCTGTGCTTCTCCTCGGCCTCTCGTCCGGAGACGAGGTGATACTGCCCGCCTACGCCGACCCTTCCGTGGCCGCGGTGGTGCTGGAAACCGGAGCGGTTCCGGTTTTTGCGGATGTCGACCCCGCCACCCTGACTTTGGATCCATTCTGCGCCGAGCTCAACGTCACCAGGCGCACACGGGCGATTGTGGCGTTCCATTTTGCCGGCCAACCGGCGGATATGGACCGACTGATGGCAGTTGCCGACCGCCACGGGCTTTCGGTTCTGGAAGATGCCCGCCACGCTCCTTTGGCGCGATGCGGCCCGCACAGCGTTGGAACATTCGGAACGGTGGCCTGCTTCTCTTTTGAAGCAAGCAGGAATATAGCCATTGGTCAGGGCGGTTTGGTCTTCAGGCACACAGCAGGCGTGCCCGAAGCCTCCACCGAGGCCGCGAATGCTCTTCGGTTCCACCCGGATAAAGCTCCCGTGCTCAACCATGCAGCCAGAATGACGGACGAGCAGGCATTGCTGGGCCTCGCCCAATTGGACCGCGCCGAACTGCTGGCGGCTGTGAGAGAGCGGGGCGCATCCATCCTATCCTCTGTGCTTGCGGAGGTGGAAGGGCTTACGCCAATCTCGCGCGCCGCCTATACCACGCGCCACGCCTACAACCTGTTTGTGGCGCGCTACAACCCGGATGCGTTTCGCGGGTTGGACCGCCGCCGCTTCCTGATGGCTTTAAATGCGGAGGGCATTCCCGCCCAGCCGGGCTGGCCGTGCCTTGTATACCAACTCCCCGATTTTACTGAGCATCATCCCAAAAACGGTGCCAAAGCCGCAGAGGCCGCCTGCCGCGAGGCGGTTTGGTTTCCGCAAAACGTCCTTCTGGCAAACCCGGATGACATCCGCGACGTGGCCCGCGCGGTTGAGAAAATTCGCGAGCAGGCAGACGCTCTGCTTTCCCGCACCGATTTGTAGGCTTTTTCCACCGAGAAGTTTGCTGATTGCCGCTGTGACGGAAAAATCTTTTCGCACTTACGGCTGGCGGGCAAAGCCCCCGCTAAAGCGACAGATCCGCCTTGTGCGCCTCCTCTATGAACGCGGCCAAAAGCGAAATGCAGCACTGTATATCATCTCTGTGGGCGGCCTCAACCGATGTGTGAACGTACCTCAGCGGTATGGATATGCCAGCCACAGGCACGCCGGAGCGAACGCGCTGGATTGGGTCGGCATCGGTGCCGCCGCGAGGAAGAATCTCAAGCTGATGCTTAATTCCCCGTTCCTCTGCAAGCCTGCGCAGGAATGCCACAAGCTTGGGGTTCGATATGGCACTGCTGTCCATCAGCTTTATAGCGGCGCCCTCGCCAAGCTGTGTTACCCGGTCCTGCTCGGAACCGCCCGGCACATCCGCCGCCAGCGTCACATCGATTGCGATGCCGATATCCGGTTCCAATCCGTAAGCGGCGGGCATTGCAAGCGCGTGGCACTCCTCCTGAACGGTGCCAACAGCAAACACCTCGGCGATGTGCGGACGCGCCTGCCTTACCGCTTCGATAAGCACAAAGGCGCCCACCCTATTATCCATGGCCTTGCAGGAAACCATGTTGCCAACCTGGCAGAACTCGCGCTGTACGGTAACCGGCGCCCCTATCTCCACCTCGGCAACAACTTCGTCCTTGCTCAACCCCAAATCGATGAAAAAGTCGCTGACTCTTGGGACCCTTCTTCTGTCTTCATCATCAGCGACGTGGATTGGCTTCATCGCCGGCATAACGATGCCAATCAAATCTCGGTTTTTCCCCTGAACGACAACGCGCTGTGCTGTAAGCGCGCGAACATCAACCCCACCGATGTTCACAACTCTCAGAAAACCCTTGTCGTCGATGGCGTTGACATAGAAGCCAATCTCGTCTATATGAGCGGCCAGCATCAGCCGCGGTCCTCCCTGGCCCGGACAGTGGGCGATTACGTTTCCCATTGGGTCGGTTCTGATCTCGCGGGCAAAAGGCGCCATTTCCCGCGCGAACACAGCTCTCACCCGCTCCTCGCGGCCGCCGAGCCCTGGGGTTTCGCACAGCTCTTTAAGAAGCTCCAATCGCATTTCCCAAATTACCCCCTCCGAACAATCTTACGGTGTTTAGAGTGCCTTCTCAGTATATCCTTCGGCTCGGCAGGTGTTCAAACCTGCGCAAGAAAAGAGAGCGTTTGGAGAAGATTGCCGCTCAAGTTATGCTGATTGATTTCCAGAGATGAGCGTTTGTATTGTATGAAAGCGCTTGGTTAATGCTTGTTGCTCAGACCGGCGGCACAAATGCGTATCTATCCTACCGCAACTCCGGCTACGGCGGCGTGGAAACCTTCGTGGTGTTTGGAGATCCCAACAGCCCCAAGTTCCGAAAGCGCCTCCTTGTAAAAAGGGTGTGGGCCATGTAGGCATTCTTCGGTCTTTTTCAGCACAGGATATTTCAAGCATTCACCGAAAAAGGGGTTGGTGCAGTTGCACATTCCAATCTGCGCCAAACCCTACAAGTACGCTGGAGTGGTAAGCCGCAATGCATTCACAAAGCGAAAATCCTTCGCTGGAGGCAAGGCTTCTTTCGGCGCCGTTTGACCCTTCGCAAGGAGTCACTGTGCTGGAGCCGCCGGGGACCGGAGCCGGTTGGTGGGTCGGCGCCTGCAGTGCGCTTTACGATGAAGAGGCCAACGTCTTTTACCTCTACTACCGCATCCGAAAGCCCAGGGAACTCGGCCGCGGGGTGGAGTGCCGAATTGCAGTCAGCCGCGACGGACGCAGTTTCACCGATATCTGGAGCGCCACGAAGCAGGAACTTAACACGCCGTCTATGGAGCGTGCCTGCCTTGTGAAGGTGAAAAGCGACCTCTGGAGGCTTTACATAGGCATGGTGGACCCAGAAGACGGCCGCTGGAGGACCGACGCCATGGAGGCTCCATCTCCGGATGCCTTCAACCCAAAGGAGCGGTGGACCGTTTTCACCGCAGAGGATGTGAATGTTGAAGGAGTTAAGGACCCCTGGATTATCCAGCTTGGCGGTCGCTACTTGATGTTTTTGAGCTATGCCCCAAGCCTGCCAGAGCCCGATCCTGTGCTGGAGGCAATGATGCACGCCACACAGGATGTTTACAACACCGGAATCACCCGCTCGCACACGGCTTTGGCCGAAAGCACGGATGGAAGGTCCTTCCGCTGGATAGGCGACGTTCTCTCGCCTTCCGAACAGGGGTGGGATGCCTACGCGGCGCGCATATCGTGCGTGGTTCCCATCGGGGGGCGCTTTGTTGCGTATTACGACGGCAGTGCCAGCGTGGCCGAAAACTACGAAGAGAAAACCGGGATAGCAGTAAGCGAGGACCTGCGCCGCTTCACCCGCATAACGGTTGATGGTCCGGCACTTACGTCTCCGTACGGATACGAATCACTGCGGTACATGGATGTGGTGCAGTTGGAGCGCAGTTTGTACTTCTACTACGAATATTCTCGTCCAGACGGCTCTCACGAACTGCGGCTGAGCGTTGTGGAATGGTAACCCCTCGCAAGGGAAGGTTTTGCTGAATCGTTTGGCTTGAGAATACGAGCAGGGCTTTTTAAAAAGTGGGCGGCTTGCCTGCCCTCACCCCTGGCCCCTCTCCCAGTTTCGGGAGAGGGGAACCGGATGCTCCCTTCTCCCCTGGATGGGAGAAGGGTTGGGGATGAGGGGGTGGTGTTAGGAGAAGAGCCGGGGATGAGGGCAAGCCAAGAGAAGAAGCGGGGATAGGGGCGGCTGACAGAGCGAAAGGTTTCGACTGGTGGAGTTCAAAACTTTGAAAAACCCTGGCACACAAGCGGCAAAGGTTGCGTGCTTTGGCAAGATGTGGTAAAGTCTTGGTGAGTGCACCTGGCCGAGCGCTGTGAGGCTCTCAGACGGTGCGTTTGTAGAGGGTTTGCGGGGCAACCGCTGTATTCGGCCCCCGCATAGCAAGAAGTTTTGACGCTTGTGCATTTGTCAAAACTTCTTGGCAGGTGAGTGGCAGTGGCTCCCGCCTTAAAGAGCGGGTGAGCGGCAACGGCAGGAGGGTGTACTGCCGCATCGGTTAGTGAGCTTTCCATCTGGGGAAGCTGTTGGTGAGTTTCGTAGAGTGTGTGATCGAGAAAGCCGCAAGTAAAACCGGCTGAGGGCCTGGGGTTGGATCGGCCTGTTGGTACTTTCCACGGTGTGCATTTGCACGGCGCACGAATAAAATCCGCTTCGGACCGGCGCTTGCTTTCAGTTCGGCTGGGTTTGGTCCTCTCCCTGAAGGTTCCTAGATCTCCACTCGCGTTCCCCTGCACAAGGTCGGTTGGGAACGTCATCTTGTTTTGCGCGACGAAACAGGGTCAGCGGCCTTGTTTCCACTGAGTGGTATCCCATCTCCAACAGCGAAAGGCCCCTGAAGCGCACGCTGGTGGAGCGGCGGCAGAACAGCCGCATGTCTGATGCAACTCTGAGGAAATCTGGCCTCGATTGAGGTCAAGCGAGCTTTTGGGTATTTGCGCGGAATTTGGACGCCTGGCGTCCACATGCAAGAACTCGGGAGAGGATTTAGATGAGCAAGCGCCTTTTCGTGGGAAACCTGTCTTTCCAGGTAAGCGAACAAGAGCTGTTGGACGCGTTTGCCTCTTGGGGGGCTACCGAAGCAACCATCCCTGTGAACGAACTTGGCAGATCGCGCGGATTTGGCTTCGTGGAAGTGGACGAAGATAAAGCTGAAGACGCAATCAACACCATGAACGGTGCGGATATAAGAGGACGCACCATCGTGGTGAACGAAGCCCGCGCCCGCGAACCGAGAATGGGAGGCGGCTCGCGCTTCGGTGGAGAGCGGTCATCCAGAGGCCACGATTCGCGCGGCGGCAGACGCGGACGCTGGTAAATACTAAAGCCGCATATCGCGCAAAAGCCGGGTAGGTATTCGCTTTCGCCTTCCCTTAGGGTGTGTTTGTTTGTTCGTCCGCGGAAGGCCTGAGAGCGAAACCACTGCCAGGGTTTTGGCGCTTTCAACAGCAAGGATGAAAACGCACTGCAGAGGCAGATGGTTCATCTCCTCTGCAGTGCTTCCACCCATTTAGGTGGTACGGGCCGGGCGCAGCACCAGCCTTACTTTATGAGTGGGAATTCCGTAACCCTCAGCTTTGCGCAACCGTAGGGAATCAGAACCAGCTCTTCCTCCGGCTCGTCCGAAGAAACCGGGCTTTCGGGAAGCAAACCGGCGGCGTTGTGCTCCAACCCCCAGCCAGGAATTAGCTTGCCTTTGACGTGCAGTTCGATCGGTGCCCCCTTGGATGAGAAGATATACTCTCCAATCGGCTTTTTGACCACCTTCACCGATTTCTCCGGATTGGATGTGTCCAAAATCAAGCCGTAGTTCCACTTAGTGGTTGGGTATACCTCGTAATCGGCATGGGGTTCCTCACCGCGGATTTTCTTCCACTCCTCGCCGATTCTAAGGGAGAAGACCAGCGGCCCCCGAAGCAGTGTAACGGAGTTTCGGAAGCGCCGCTCCACTCTAACCCGCATCGGCAGATGCAGGTTGATGGTGTCGCCGTCCTTCCATTCGCGGTCCAGCACGGCAAAGCGGCCCGGTTGCGGAGACTGGCGCGATCCGCCAACCTCGATAGCGGCGCCCTCGGCCCAGGACGGGATTCTAAGCCTTATGGGGAACCTGGCCGCCCTCTCGGGTTTAAGCACGATTTTCACGTTTTCGTCGAACGGGTAGTCCGTTTGCACGTCAACCGTAACTTTCACGCCGCCCTTTACGGTTGCGGTTACGCGGCAGGGAGCATAGGATATGGCGGCAAGACCATCGTCCGGCGTGGCCATCCACAGGTGGCTTACAAACTTGGGCCAGCCCTGGTGCATATTCGAGGTGCAGCAGCCGTAGTTCGGTTCCAACCCGAAGATGTTTGCATCCGGGCCGTTTGTGGCGAACACGCGGTCCTCTGCCACCTTGCAAATCACCTGATTGGCCTGCTGGTCATACTGGTGAGCCCACATATCTGCGGTAAATGTGCCGGGCAGGGCATTGAAAGCAATCCTCTCCAGCCTATCTGCAAACGCGATATCTCCAAGCAGGGCTATTAAATTCTCCAAAGAGAACATGTACTCAACAACTGCGCAGAGCTCCGTTCCCTGGGATGGACTTCGTCCGGCGAAGTGCTCATCGCCGCTGAAGATTCCTGTTGCCTGCCCGTGGTACTTATCAAGCTGAGAGATGGCTTCGTAAACCATTCTCTTGTGGTATTCATCGCCGGTGATTTCGTAAGAGACTCCCGGGGCTTTTATGCCCATAGCGTTGTTCACCACGTGGGAGGAATGCGAGAAACCGGACGTAACCCGCTCTTTGTAAGGCAGGTCGGAAAAGTGCTTGCTCCAATCGAAGCCCTGGCTCATAACGAGCTTGGCCAGCTCCAGAAGGCTTTTATCGCCGGTTCTGTTGTAAAGCCAGTGTATGCTGAGAACCGTATCCTGCCAGCGGTACTGGGCCCAATCCTTAAGCGGCCTGTTTGGGAGCTCGCGCTTCATAAACTCGAAAAAGCGCTGCATAGCCGGGATGACTCTTGGGTCGCCTGTAGCTTCGTAAAATTGGGTAAGCACCTTGAGCATAATCCCCAAGGGCCACCAATCGGTGTTGCTTTTCGGGCCCAGCCAGCCGCTTTCGTCCTGATGGTCCAAGGTCCATCCCACCCACTTTTTCGCGCTGGCGATCAGTTCCGGGTCATCCAGCAGGAAAGCAATGGGGATTAGGCCGTCCATGTAGTACGGTCCGCGCTCCCAAGATTCGCCGGTTCCGCCGAGCCAACCGCTGTTCGGGCCCAGGTCCTGCCAGAATTTGGGCAGGTTGCCGGTTAAACCGTCTGCTTGGATGCGCAGTTGGCGCTTCAACCAGCCGGTGGGCTTTATGGCACCGAGCGGAAGTTTGCTGAAGGCGCTTTTGGGAAGCGGTTCTCTGTTGCCTGGATAAAAGCTGTTGGAACGGGGTTCTCCGCCCGCAGACTCTGCCGCAGTTGCAAAAATTCCGGATGCGATAAGAAGCATGGTGCTCATCAACATCACAACCTTATTCAGAGGTACCACCCCCATTTCAATCCCACTTAACGTGGATCTCTTGGAGGCATCTGTGCAAGTAGCCGCGCGTCTCTGCGGCAATTCCCATGGCGCGCGACACAGGATATTCGCCCGCACCTATGCATTCGAAGTTGAGGGGGCCGGTATACCCAATCTCCTTAAGCGCCAAAAGTGTTGCCGGAATATCTATCTTGCCGCGGCCGGGAATCTGCTGTTCCGGAGTGCCAGGGCCGCCCTCCCTCCACGGGCAGTCTCTGAAGTGCGATGTTACAATTTTATCTTTCCACAACCTGGCAACGTCTTGAGGGTTTTCATTGGCTCTGTAGAGGTGACTCGGGTCGAAGTTGAGGCCCATGGACGGATGGTCCACCTCCTCCACAAGGCGGAGTCCGGTGGCAGCATTGTATATGGCCTGGCCGACATGGGGTTTCACCGCGAGTATAACGCCGTGGTCCGCCGCCATCTTCGCAAACTTGCTGATTCGCTTTATGGCTTCCACGGTGGATTCTTCATCGCCGGTTTTGCCTCCGGAGCCTATGTTGATGATTGGCACACCGATTTTACTGCAAAGCGCCATCAAACCGTTCAAGCGGTCTTTGTCCAAAGTGGCCGCTTCCATGGCGGTTGGAACAAGCTGAAATTCGTTTAAGAGGTCTTTTATTTCCTCCGGATCGGAGTCCAGCTTAACGTGCTCGCACATACCGGCGATGGCGGCCAGCTCCACGTTGCGGTAGCCAGCCCATGCCAAATGCTGAAGAGCTGTTCTGAGATCGGTGCTGGCAAACAAAACCGTGTTGCAACCGAGATGCATTTAACACCCACCTTTCTTTTGAAAAGCAGTCAGCGGTGCAGTATCCTGCGCCAACAGCTTGCTTCGCCCGAAAAGGTACTAACTCCTGCCCAAGTGCGCGGACCAAATCGACAAAACTTCACCGGGGAACTGAAGCGGGTGTTTTGGAAGCTATGAAAGCGATGGCCAAAACCTCCGGCATTTCTATTCTGCCGTTTCGGTTCAGATCGGCCGCATTCAACTGTGAAGCGGAGGGGTTAATCAGGCCGACTACCACTCTTAGGGCGATCGATACATCAGCCGGGGTCACCAGTAGGTCTCCGTTAACGTCGCCGGGGACGGATACAGCCGGAGCGAATTCCGCATTTACAACAGTATCACGCCGAACGAAAACAGTGGTATTAGCCGCAGATGCATCTGAAATTTCTTCCACATCCCCAAACCATCTGACAAACCGAAATCCCGCTGGAACATGCGCGGTAATGCGAACTCTGCTTTCGGCCAAATACGTTCCCGAACCACTGCCGCCGTTCACAGTAAGATGAAACTTCTGCATGCTCGAAATCGGATTTTTGTACACCGAAACCCAACCGAAAGGTTCGGGCCGGTCTTTTTGAATGCCGGAGACCGCCAAATAGCGCCCATCTGGCGAAAACAGAACGTTGTCGCCCAAGCTTGTTGTGGAAAATATGGGCTCTCCATCCACAGAGCGGTAAACCACAACCGCGTTAGACCCAGCCCCCGCGAATGCCAGTCCATCCGGAGAGAAAACAACCCTGCGCCAAGAAGTGTTTTCCCCTTCTATGCAGTGGAGGAGCCAACCATTGGCCAAGCGCCACACGTTTATCTGTTTTCCGCCGGCCGCGGCCAAAAGAGTGCAGTTGGGAGAGAAGGCAATGCTTTGTGTTGGGCCACCGTTCGCTTGGAAGATGGCTTCCACTTGCCAAGTTTTTGCGTTGAACAGCCAGGTTGCGCCGTTTGAGGCCGCTACGGCCAGAAACCGCCCGTCTGGCGAAAATGCCAGGTCGCAGACGGCCGAAGAGCAGATTTCCAAAAGCCCTGCCAGGCTCCAATCTGATGTGCTCCACAGGAAAACAGGGCCACCGTTTCCAGCGGCCGCCAAGACCGCCCCATCCGGAGAAAAAGCCACCGAGGCATCGGAGGTCCCGGAAGCCTCTAGGCGTCTCAAAAGCGCGCCGCTGCTGGTTTGCCAAAGCCCCACGGTGTTTCCGTGACCCATGGCTAACAACTCACCGTTCGGAGAGAAGGCGAGGGAGTAAATTCCACCCGACTGCGCCGGGATTTCCAAAATCATGGAGCCATTGGAAGCGTCCAGAAGAAAGGCAGAGGCATGGGAGCACCCAACAGCAAAAATTCTCCCGTTTGGCGAGAACGCTAAAGCCTGCGGAGCGCTTTGAGACGGCCATATGCGCTGCCACGCCAACGACAGGTCCGCGGCACAAGCGCACTCACCGACTGCCCATGCCCAAAGGCACGCGAATATCAGGAAAGCCGTCTGCACATTCCGGCGCCAAACCAAAACGTTGTGCAGAGGCCCGCGGTTGCATTGGCTCGCCACAGCCGCCCTCCCAACAGCCTCGGCCCAGGACGAGCCTTAAAGGGCACACGGCGCAAACCCGAAACTGCACTCGGTGCCGAGCGTTTACATCCTCAAAACAGAATTTCGCTTTGTTTTGCTTCGCGGCATGATGGGAATTTCCTCCCTGAGAGAAAAGTGTTTTCCACGGTAAAACGATGTTGCGGAAGGGATGATTGCTGTGAGGGCCGTGAAAACCGCAGAAAGGTTGGAGGTACAAGCTAGGTTTCAGCCAATGGAACAACGGGTACAGAACGGTTGGTGGTAAATCGGCTTTATAAAAGCGGTGAGGTGCATTATGCCGGAAAAGGAAGAGAAGCTAACCGTTAGGGAGGCCGGCCGCAGGGGCGGCGAAAAGGTAAAGAGCAAATACGGCTCGGAGGATTTTTCCCGCATAGGTGGCAAAGGTGGCAGGACTTTAAGAGATACCCGCGGCCCGGAGTACTTTTCCGAAATCGGGAAAAAGGGCGGCGAGGCTGTTAAACAGCGCTACGGAACGGAGCACTTTGCAGCTATAGGACGCAAGGGCGGACAAAAAGTCCGCGAGCTCATTCGGAAGGGCAAAGAGCTGTAGTGCGCCCCCTTAAGAAGAAGGCCACACCCGCACTTTCATGTCGAGTGTGGCCTGTTGCAAACCAATGAAGAAGCTACAGGGGAAGAGGAGCCCCTTCCTCTGTGAAAATCACCTGCTCATCTCTTATTTCCGCCCTCTTTAGGTGCCTTATGCTGGTTAGATAGAACCACAGCAGTGGCACTGCGCCCAGCAGAATGATAATCGTATCGGGCACTATCCTGATTTGGCCGAGAACCTGAACCTCGGGGCGGTTGAAGAACGCCGCGCTTTTCGCCACTGCAATGCCGCTTCTGTATGCCTCAACCATCTCCAGGATTCCCACCGGCAACAGGGAGAACAGCGCCATAGCCGCCAACCCAATGTTAAGCCCCCAGAAAGAAAGCCGCAGGAGCTTGTCGTTCCAGTGTTGGGGTTGAACAAGCCCGCGCCACACAAAAAGGCAAAGGGCTATGGCAAGCATTCCGTAGGTCCCAAACAGAGCAGTGTGACCGTGGTTCGATGTGAGGTACGTGCCGTGCTCGTAGTAGTTGATTATCGGCAGGTTGATCATGAACCCGAACACGCCGGCGCCCAGGAAGTTCCAGAACGACGAAGCCACCAGGAACATGAGCGGCCATTTGTGCGGGAACTCCACGCCGGCATCTCGAATGCTCTTGTACTCCATCCAAGCCCTGGACGCCAAAAGCACCAGCGGAATCGGCTCCATCGACGAGAAAACCGCGCCCAGCGGAATCCAGAAGGAGGGGGCGCCGAACCAGAAGTAGTGGTGCGCCGTTCCGATGATTCCGCTGGAGAAAGCCAAAATCGCAGTAAGGTAGGCGGCTCTCAAGGCGGATTCCTTCGTTACCAGGCCAAGAGCCGTAAGCAGAAGCGCTGCGCTTCCGGCCGCGAAGAACTCGAATATCCCCTCAACCCATATGTGTACTACAAACCAGCGCCAGTAATCGGCAATGGTTATGTGGGTGCGCGGATTGTAGAGCAGTCCGAAGCCGAAGAACATGACCACCGCCACAGCACTTAGCACGTACAGAAGCACCAAACCGCTTCGCTCCGGACCCCACAGGCGGTACTTCAGCGGCCGATACGCAATCAGAAGCCACACAATCAGGCCGATGAACAGCAGTATCTGCCAGAACCGACCCAGCTCCAGATATTCCCAGCCTTGGTGACCGAACCAGAACCAAAGCCTGCCGATCAAGCCCTTTATGCCAAGCACATGCCCCAGAAGGCTGCCCACGGCAACAATTAGAATCGCCACAAAGAGTAGGTCAACAAGAAGGCCCTGCTTTCTCGGTTCGCGGCCGCCAACCAGCGGTCCCACGTAAAGAGCCGAAGCCACCCACGCGGTGGCAATCCAAAAGATGCCCAGTTGGAGGTGCCAAGTTTTCGCCCAACTGAACGGCACCCACTTGCCGATAACCTGGAAGTAAAAGCTGGCAGGGTGAACCGTGTAGTGCGCCAGCAAACCGCCCATCAGCGTTTGGAGAATGAACAGCGCCGCAACAACCAAGAAGTACTTTACCGTTTTGATTTGGCTTACCGTCACAGGGGCTTCGGCTATCTTTTGGGCCAAAGCAACAAGCCGCGGCTCTCCATAGAAAAACTGGTACCTGTGGACCACGTACACCACAAGACCCAAAACGCTCATCAGGGCCAAAATGCCGGCCAGACTCCACAAAATTGCTTGGTCTGGAGCGCGGTTGCCAACGCTTTTGTCCGGCGGCCAGTTGTTGGTGTAGGTAACGTCGCTTCCAGCACGGTTCGTTCCGGCAACCCAGGCCGTCCAGAAGAAAAAGGAGGCGAGGTCACGCCGCTCATCGGCTGTTGGAATGGTGTTGGGCAGGAATCCGTGGGTTAAATCCCCCTGCTCGAACAGGTTCGTCCAGAAGCGCTGTATTTCTCGAAACGCTTCGGCTTTGGCGCGCGAAACCTTAAGCACTCCGGTTGTTGGGTCGTACTGGTTCTCCTTTATATCCTGAATCACCAGGGCATCTACTATCGCTTTGCCCTCGCGGTCCAGGGAACCGTAGCTTTTTCCGAACCGCTCTTTAGCGGTGAACTCCCGCATAACCTGGCCCATTAGGTTGAGGGTTTTCGCAGAGAAATCCATGCCGCGCAGGGAACCGTGGCCCCAGATACTGCCGTGGTCCATCAGACCGTAGCGCTGGTACACAGACTGCCCGCGCCAGATCTCTTCGCCGTCAATCTGAAGTCGGCCGTCCTCCGAAACAATCTCTTTGGGGTAAGGAGGAACGCGGTTGTAGTTGTAGCGGCCGCCTATCAGCAGAACGGCCATTGCGATAACAAAAGACACCAAGGCGCCCCACTTAAGCGCCGCAGAAACCCCTTCGCCTCCGTTGGCTTTGCTCTCTGTTGACATCCGTAAACCTCCTCTTGAGCGGCAATATTTCAAAACGGCGGAGCTGTTTGCCGCCCCATTTAACAAATATCGATGGAATGCAAAGGTTTGGTATGACGCACATCATAAACCCGGGTTTTGAGGAAAGCGGGCTGGAGAGCCATGCGCCTCTTTCCAAGGGATGGCTGGAATGAAGGATGGCCGAGAGAGAAACCCGGGGTTCCCCTGCGCCCTAACGCCGAAATGTTGTTTTTGGCGTTCTCAAGATGTTATAAATAACTTAACCAACAGAGACCGCGCGGATGCTGGCAAAGGCCCGGGGAAGCTGAGAAAAGGGTTTGTTGCGCAGGCCGACTGATTCCAAGTGAAGCAACCGCTGTACCGACCGTGGAAAATCAAAAGACTTTTTGCCCGGGAGTTTTTGCAGCCAGATGCATGGCGCTGTTGGGACAAATGACAAGGAGGTACGTATGTTTCTGCGGCCGAGAATTTTGGCGCTTTTGCTGGGCGCGGTCCTTTCGCTGATTTTTGCGCCTTTGACTTTGGGGCAAACCATCAATCCGCCTTTCACAGACACCTTTGAGAGTTTGAAAGGCTGGGCGTCCGAAGATCTCGGTGACGCTTTTGGTTCGGTAGGCGGAACCGAAACGTCGGTCGCTGGCGGCGAGCTGATCGTAGTTGGAACCGGCAACACGCTGGATATAGGCGTGGGGGGCGTTCGCTTCGTTTACCAGAAGATCAGCGGCGACTTTGTGGCTCAGGTGAAGGTTACGGTTTTGCCAACCTATCAGCCTCAGTCTGCCGCGGGATTGATGGTCCGCCAGGACCTCAGCGACGATAGCCCCATGGCTTTTGTGTTTGTAACCAGGGACCAAGGTACTTTCTTTGTGGCGCGCACATCCGCGGAGGAGTTCAGCAAGGACACCGGCTCCAAAGCAACCTTCAAACCGATTTGGCTGCGCTTGGTGCGGCGCGGAGAGTTTGTGCAGGGCTTTTACTCGCTGAACGGGGAGACGTGGAGCAACCTAGTGGGAGCGCCGGGGGTTCCATCCTTCGCGCGCCTTCCAATCAAGGACCCAGTGCTTCTGGGTGTGGCCGTTAACGCCGCCAACAACACCGCCGTTGACATAGCCCACTTCGACGATTTCGTTGTAACTCGCCCGGCGGAAGGAACAGCCGGCTTCTTGGTTACGGTAACCGCAAAGGGCGAGGAGGAACCGCCGGACGGTGTTTATGTGCGGGCTGTCGACTCCCAGGGTAAAGAGCTCGGCGGCGCTTACGTAACCGGCGGCAAAGCCCTGGTTCTCTCGGGTTTGCCGGAGGGAACGGTTAAGCTTCAGGCCGTGGGCGACGGCTTTGAAACCGCAGAAACCACCCTAACCCTTTCCGCAAACAAAATTGCGGAAGCGCGTTTGGAGGTGGTGAGAACCTCCACCCCAAGCCCTACCGGCAAACTGACCGGAACCGTTCTGGACAACGCCGGCAAGCCGCAGGCCAACGTCTCCATATTGGTGATTTCCGAAGGGGCATCCGCTTTGGGGCCGCTTTACAAGACCGCGAAAACCGACGGCAAGGGCGTCTACTCGCTGGACCTGCCCCCCGGCACTTACTCTGTAATCCGCACCAGCGACCTGCGCTATGTACCGGTCGGCGATGATGTGAAGAAGGGGGTGGCAATTGCCGCAGGTCAAACGGCCACTGTGAACTTTACCGTACAGCCTCTGCCGGTTATAGCCCTTTCCACCGAAAACGGCTACAACTGGAAGATTAAAATCCCAGTGGATCCCTCGGAAGACCACAAGGCGCTGGATGACCCCGAAACGGATTTCATCGAGTACGTGGTTAGCGAGGGCAAATCCCCTTGGGGAGTTATAGACCCAACGTCGCGCATCTACGCTTGGGTGCGTCTTAAGTTCAAACTGCCGGAGAGCATCAAGGCCTTCCGCGGCAACGACCTGCGGCTTTACGATTTCACCTTCGAAGACGTGGAAACCACCTATTGGAACGGCGTGAAGATAGGAGGCGCGGGATACCACAGCCCAGATGTTATGGATGATACGGGCTTTGTTTCGGCCTGGAACACTGTGAGGAACTACACAGTGCCGGCCTCGGCAGTGAACTGGGACGGAGATAACGTGATAGCCATTTTCGGCTTTGTGCGCAACAGCTCGGCGGAGAGTGGAGGCTTCAGCGTTAAGTCTCCGCCTTTGCTTACGGTAGTTCAGACCGCTGAGCCAAAGATTGTAAAAGGCGACCTCAATGGTGACGGCCTGGTTTCTGTGGCCGATGCAACGCTGGCGCTTAGATTTGCCGTGGGTTTGGGCACTCCCACGCCTGCACAGCTTAAGGCCGGCGCCCTGGCCGACGGCAAGAGGATAAGCGTGGCGGACGCCACCCGCATTTTGCGGGCCGCTGTGGGCCTGGGCAAGCTGGAGTAGCCCACCTCAATATTCCGCTTCGGCGAAGCGCTTGCTTAAACCGGCAGGGAAGTTAGTCGAAGCGGCAAATGCTTTGGAGGAGGCCGAAAGCACCCTAACAGGGCAACTGCCTGTGAGGTGTTTGCGGGCCTCCTCTGCATTTTTGCTTTTTGGAGGTTCGCCGTGTTCGTTATCTCCTGCCATGCCGATACCGGCTTTCGCTCTCACAAGCTGGAAAGGCTGCCCAACGGCCTGCTTCGCGGCCATTTGGACAACTTCTCCGGAGTGTATGCCGTGATGAAGGCTTACTTTTCCGGAAGGATGCACCAAAACTACCTTCGTATTGAGCTTACCTACGGGGAAGAGGTGGATATGGCCGGTGCAAAGCAGGTGCTGGAAACTCTGGCCCCGGAAGATGTTGTTGCGGTTGTGGATGTTACCGGCACCCCAACCGACAGGGATTTCGTTATCGAAAAATGCCGGAATGACGCGCTTCGCGAGTTTTTGCGCGAGGCACTCGGTTCGCTCTCCTTCGATATATATGCTGAGTGCCCCGATCCGGTATCAACCTACGATGAAGTAGACGTGTATTCTCAGAGGTGCAAAAACGTTTTCTTCCTTGGGGTGCCGGTCGCGGGAGGGGATTACAACGCCGGGCCGGTTGCCTGCCGGGAGCGCAGTATAGACGCTGTATCCGAGGCGATATGCATCATCGCGGAACGGTTTCCGGAGCTGTGCAGGGCCTGCGGTCTGCCTCAGCCCTGAGCGTTTCGCGCGATTCCCTTTGAAGAGTTTGCCAGCTCGGGGGATGACTCCATCAACTTGGGGTCATCAGCGGCTGGCGGCTCCTGCGAATTTTGCGTCAGCAGGCCGCGAAGAGCAAGCTGATACTCGCGCCAAAGCATTTCGCGGTTTAAGCCGAGGTCAAGCACATCCCAAGGGAACGTTTCGTCGCGCCCTCGCTCCCTCCGAAGGTGGTGTTCGAGGTCAACCCCGTGCTGCCGCAGCGCCGACTTCCAACCGCCACCGCTGTCGGCCACATCCAGCAATACCGCCCCAAGCCGCCTGTCACCGCGTGCGAGGAGCGCCTGCAGTTCCGATAATCGCACGCTTTCCACCACCAATTTTACTCCGCGCAGATTTTTCAAACCGCTTTCCAGTATGCGCTTTTTGTTTTCCAGCGCACTGCGGCTTTCCATCGGGTGCCACTGGAAAGGCGTAAACGGCTTCGGGACCAAAGGGCTTACGCTTACCGTAAGGGTGCGGATTCCAGGTCCGCTTTTGGCGCCGTGTTCTTTCATAATACTGCGGCACAATTCGCATATCGCTTCAACGTCTTCCTCCGTCTCCGTTGGCAAACCGATCATAAAGTAAAGCTTAATCCCCGTCACCCCGTTTGCCACAGCGGCGGCAATGGCTCTGTGCAGGTGCTCGTCCTTAAGCGGCTTTTTGATAACTCTCCGCAGGCGGTCTGTGGCGGCTTCCGGAGCCAGGGTAAGCGTGCGCTGTATGCCTTTGCCCAGGGCCTGCATTAACTCTTCTTTTGCCGTTTCCGCGCGAACGGAGGAAACGTTCACTTCCAAACCCAGCTCCGCAAAGGCCGCCGCGATTTCGGGGCACCAGGGATTATCCGAGAGCGAAGACCCAACAAGCCCAACTCTGCCAGCTTCCAAAACCGCTTTCGATGGCTCGCCGCGCTTGGCCGCGTTCAGCGGATGGACCTCCTCCGTTTTTCTGTACCGCACCGGTCTGTATCCGTATCCAGCGAAGCAGAACCTGCAGCCTCTGGCGCATCCGCGCGCAATTTCGGTTAAGAACATGCCTCCGAATTCGGTGTTCGGGGTTACGATGGCCGAGCTCACGTCGTACTTGCCCAAATCGAGAGTAACCCGTTTTTTCACCGGCAGTGGGGCGCCGTTCAGCGCTTTTATTTCGGCAACACGGCCCTCGTCATCGTACTCGAAGCGGTACAGCGAGGGCACGTAAAGCCCGGGTACCTGGGCCAGCGCCTTCAGCATCTCCCCTCTGTCGATTACCTCGCCTGCGCGGGACGACCCAAGCTCAAGAATACGCGCCATCATTTCGGGCACCAGCTCTTCTCCGTCACCGACGGCCACCACGTCCACAAACTCCGCCAGCGGTTCAGGATTTATGCTCATTGCGGGTCCGCCGGCAACCACCAGCGGGTGCTCTTCGTTCCTGTCCTGCGCCAGCGGTGGAAGGCCGGCCAGCCGCAGTATCGCCGCAACGTTTGCATAATCCAGCTCGAAATAGACGGAGAAGCCCAGCACGTCAACATCGCGCAGGGGGATGTTGCTTTCAATCGTAGTCAGCCCAAGGCGGGAGTTCGCCACTCGCTCGCGCTCCTCAGGGTCCGGCAGAAAGACCCGCTCGCACACCACGTCGGGAAGCTCGTTCAACAGCCGGTAAACCATTTGGAACCCAAGGCTGGACATCCCGACGTGATAGGTGTTCGGGAAGGCCAGCGCGAAAACCAACCTGTTTCCGCGGGGCTTGTAAACCGTTCCTTTTTCTGCCGCCAGCAGAGGGTTTTTGATGATAGTGCTGGTTTTCATATGGTTCTGGCGCACGGCATCAAAAGCGCTTTGAAGCGTGCTTGGGCCATCATAGAATGAGCCGGCTCAAGCTCCTGCAGTTCCTCGCGATATGCCGGGCGGATTGTCCGGTTCTAAACGGAGGCCTGGGGAACCACAACGCGCCCCGTTCTGGCCGATTCGTAAGCGCCGAACACCAGCCGCATCGTTTTGATGTTGTCCGCGGCTTCGGTTTCGGCGGGTTGGCCCGTTTGAAGAGCGCGAAGCAGGTCCGCATTGCACGGCACAATGCTGGACTGCACAACATCATACCGCGGGTCGGCCCAGGAGTACCGCGGCGGCGGACAACGTTTCGCCAGCGTGCCATCGGCCGTGGTCACCCTAACCCAGTAGTCCGGGCCAAGCTCCACCGATCCGCGCTCGCATTCGGCCAGTATGTAAGTTTCCGGAAAGCGCTCGTGCTCTAAGCGGCTGGCGTAGCTCATTTCGCACACAACTGTTGTGTTGTTTCCCATTTCCATTATAACGGTTGCCACATCTTCCCCCTTGATGGAAGGGTTTATCCGCTGTGTGCGGCAGTAAAGGCTTTTTGCTTCTCCGAACAGAAATCTTGCCGTGTCCAGAATGTGGCTTCCGATATCGGCTATTATGAACTGCTCCACCTCCCGCAGAAACGGCTGGTTGTCGAACACTGGAAAGCTGTTGCAGAATGATATGCGCGCCCTAAAAGGCCTGCCAACACCGCTTTCTTCCAAAGCTTTTTTGAACTGGCGGATTGGATACTGCCACCGCCAGTTTTCGTGAATCAGGAACCTTACGCCGCGCTCCCGGCAGAACCTCACCATTTCCTCGGCAGTTTCCAGGTCTGGTGCCATCGGCTTTTGGCATATAACCGGAATACCGTTCTCCGCTGCCATATGCACGAAGCGGCTGTGGGTGCTCACATCGGTGATAATGTCCACAAAATCCAGCTTCTCGTTGGCGAAAAGGGCTTCGGGATCGTCGTAAACGGCGGGCACACCAAACCTCTGCGCCAAAGCCTCGGCCTTTGAGCGAGTGCGGTTGTACAGTGCCGCAAGCTCCACGCCGCCAACCTCAAACCATCCGGCTATTTGAAATTGCGACCAGAATCCGCATCCCATTACGGCAAAGCGCAGTTTGCTCATAACAGCGCCTCCATAATCCACAAATCATGCCACCGTCCGAACTTCCAGCCAACCTCCTTGAGGACGCCGACAACCTCAAACCCGAATTTGCGGTGGAGCCGAATACTTGCCTCGCTTTCACCGGCTATCCTTGCAATCACGGCATGGTAACCCAGCGACCGCGCCGCATCCATCAGTTTTTCCATAAGCGCAGAGCCTATGCCGCAACCCCAGTGATTCGGATGCACGTAGATGGAGTCCTCCACCGTGCTCGCGTAAGCGCACCGGTCGCTGTAAGGTGAAAGCGAGGCCCAGCCAACAACTAGGCCATCCTTTTCTGCGACGAAGACGGGGTACGAGTCGTTGTGCTCCGCAAGCCAGCGCCTTCCTTCCTCTATTGACCTCTCTCGTATGTGAAAAGTGGCCGGAAGTTCACGAACGGCGTAGTTGTATATTTCGTTTATGGCCTCGGCATCCTCAGGTTTGGCTCGACGCACAATCACACTCATTTCCGCACCCCAAGTTTGTTAACCATCCAGCTTAAAAACACGCAAAGCAGTGCCACCCAGCACCCAAACCAGCTCCTCTTCCGACAGGCCGGCGGTGCGGAGCTTGGCCAGCTCTGCGGCCGCGTTGTCTGCATGGTCAGAGCCGAACATCACACGATGGGCGCCCAACCGGGATACAAAACTGCGCACCAAAAAGCCCCCGGTCCAACTGCATTCCAAGTACACGTTCTCAAATTCCTCGGCCAACTGCAGTGCTTCGGAAGCAAACACCATACCGCCGGCGTGCGCCACCACTATTGCCAACTTTGGGTGCTCCTTAGCGGCGGCCGCCAACAGTGAAGGCGCCGACCACGGTATTCCCGAGCCGGTGTGCACCATAACCGGAACGCCGAGCTCCTCCGCGGTGCGGAATACCCGCCGACCGTGTTCTCCCTTAGGGTTAACTGCGTGGGCGAACGGATGCAGTTTTATGCCCACAAACCCCAGCTCCTTCACGCACCGAAGGGCTTCCTGCTCGTACTGTTCGCCGGGGAGATGGGGACTTGGGTTTGCAATCCCGTAAAAGCGCCCGGGAAACCGCCGGGCCAGCTCTGCTATAGCATCGTGCTGGCGGCGCACACCATTCAGATTGTGCACGGTGCCCGGCTGGACAAGGGTTACATCGATACCGTTGCGCTCCTGGCTTTCCAGAAGCGCCGCTTCAGTGAAATCTTCATCGAAAACCTCGTCAAACCCGAGGTGAGCATGCGCATCCACAATTTTCATTGCTCTCTACCCGAATGAAGCATTTCGCGTATCACGGCGCGGATTTGGTCCGGCGCGAAAACCTTTCTCCAGTTGGGATTATAGATTCTTTCATTTCCCCACTTGATGGCTATTTTAGCCGCATCGGAAAAGGGGAAGTCAACCACACCGAAAGCGATGGCCAGCGGAACGCGCACATGCCCCATCATAAACGCGGTTGCCGCTTCGCGGGGAACGCCGGCTTTAACCGCCTCCTCGAGGGCCTCCCGCATTAAGCATGCCGCCGAGGCCGCAACAACCTCGGCCATGGCGGGCTCCAGAACGGCCATCTGCTCCACCGTAATTCTGTGGGCGTTTACCACCGGTGCAAACATGGCGCGGCACAGCTCCTCAGCCTGCCGGAATGCATCCTCGCTACCCTGCATCAGCGCGATGACAATGTCCTGCTTGGCCGCCACGCCGCCGAAGAAATCGCGCCTTGCCTCCGGGGAATCTTCCTCACCGAAAAGCGGAGGGTGGCACGGATGGCACACCACGTAGTTCAGGTCCTCCCTAAGCGCCACCTCGCCGGCCACCGCCGCGGCAGGGTCTAACAACAAAACGGTTGCGCCGGTTTTGCACATCGGCACAATTTGCGAGCTTACCGAGCCTATAAGCGCATCCGGAACGGCCATTATGACGACGTCGGCCTTCGGAACCGCCTCTTCCGCGGTGACCACTTCCAAGCCGCGCTCGCGTATTTTTGCCGCCGCGGTTTCGCTCTTCTCGCACAGCAGTAGGTTATAATCCGTTTTCAGCAGGTTGTTGGTGATCCGGGTGCCCATTTTGCCCCCGGCTCCGATTAAAGCCACGCATACAGCCATTTAGCAAGCCCTCCGTTTTTGCGAAACAAAGCAGGTTGAGAAGGACTGGTTTTGTACCTTCTTTTTCTCTGCATCTTTCATCCGGCGTTTTTTACAGTATGCCAAGCTTGCAGGTTTTTGTCGAGCGGTGCCCGCGTTTCTTGCGAAAATTTCGGCGGTGGCTATTGGCAGGAGGAGAATTTTGTGGTATAATCAACCCGCTGGTGCCCTCGTAGCTCAGCGGATAGAGCGCCGCCGTCCTAAGGCGGGCGTCGGGGGTTCGATTCCCTCCGAGGGCGCCATTAATTTTTGCCTCCCCAGAAGCTTCACACCGGCGACCCATTCCCCAATTGCTTTCGGCAAGGCAGCAAACGCCGCTCTCCTCGTTTGAGTCTAGACTTTGGGGCGCCAGCTTCTTAAAATGTATTTAACTTCACCAAGGCAGAGAGGAGAGAGGTTTTCTTGGCAACGCTGTATGAAGAGATTCTTCTTCCCTCTGTGCAAAAGCGCCCCAGGAGCACGGCGATTGTTTCGCATGATGAAGGCGGGGTGGAGCTGACCTTTCGAGAGTTGAAAGAGTTGTCCGATACCTTTGCTCTGGGGCTGGAAGCGGTTGGGGTTCGTTCTGGCAGCCGTGTGGCCGTGGCGGCGCCGAACTCCATCGGGTTGGTAACGGCGCTTTTTGGGATTTGGAAGCTCGGTGCGGCGGCTGTGCTAGTGGCGCCAATACTGCGGCCGCCCGAGATAGCGCGCTTCTTGTCAGACTGCATGCCGCAACTCTTCCTTGTTTCCCACCTTTTGGCCCCGGAGTTTGCGAATGCGCTCTCCAACATCTATCCGGATGCCCCCACGGTTGTATTCCGCGGGGCTTCATTGGCGGCCAAACCCGGCATTGCGGCCAACGAACCGGATGGCCTGACCCCGGATGGTACAGCGGCCATACTCTACACATCCGGAACCACTGGATTCCCCAAAGGCGTGGTGCTTACCACTGAGAATCTTGCCTCCAACACCCGCTCGGCGGCGCAGATATTGGACGTGCTGGACATTCCGCAGGATGATAAGGTGTTTTCTGCGGTGCTTCCCTTCTTCCACTCTTTTGGGTTAACCACCTGCCTGCTTCTTCCAGTGGCGGTTGGAGCTAAGACCGTGCTGTTTTCCGCCTTCAACCCGAGGGTTCTGCTTGCGGGCGCGGCGAAACACCGGATATCCTTCCTTCTGCTGGTGCCCGAGATGTACAGAGCTGTAACGGCTTCTGCGGTGGCAAGCTGGAACCAGGCGGTTACGTCCCCACCAATTCCGTCCTTAAGGGCGTGCATTTCCGGGGGATCTCCGCTTGCGTGGTCGGTTGCCGTTGAATTCGAGAGAGTGTTCAGGGTACCGATACATCAGGGGTATGGGGTTACGGAAACCTCACCGGTGCTCAGCCTGTCGGATCTGCACTCGCCGCCGGTTCCGGGGTGTTCCGGCAGGGCGATTCCTGGCGTGGAGCTGGTGGTTCTGGACGAAAACCTTGCGGAGGTGCCAAGCGGAACCGACGGAGAGCTGGCCGCGGCGGGTTCCAACGTGGCCTGGGGCTATTTCAGGAACGCCGAGCTCACCGAATCCAAATTCCGGGTTCTTGCGCTTTCGGGGCGCGAACCGAAGCGCTACTACCTAACCGGTGATTTGGCATGCATAGACCGCGAGGGAAGGGTGTTCATACGCGGCAGGAAGGATGACCTCATACTGGTCAACGGATTGAACGTTTATCCTGCTGAGATAGCAAACGCCCTTATGCAGTTCCCGAAATGCGCGGATGTTGTCGTCGGGCGAATTCTGTGCGAAAAGCACGGCCAGGAGCCGGTGGCATTGATGGTTCTGCGCGAGGGAGAATCTGCCACCGAGGACGAAGTGAAAAGCTTTGCGGCAGGACTGCTTGCGCCGCACAAGGTTCCTGGCAGAGTTGTTTTTGTGCCGGAGATAAAGAAAAGCGCCCTGCAGAAACCCATGGTGAAGGAGATGCTTTTGGAGCTTGGATTCCCCGCCTTCTAGGTGCGATGGCTCCAGTTTCACGTGAAACAATGTGTGGGGATGGTTCCCTCAACTGCCATTTGCCGCTTCGAACACGCGGGCGAGTTCATCGCGTGGGAAATCCGGTAGGGGTACTTCGCCGCCGTTTGTTTGCATGGTCAATCCGCTCTCCGGAGGGGTTACTTCTCCTATCACTTCTGCGGTGAAGCCTGCCTCGGAAAGGTGATTCAGCACCTCCTCGGAACAGCGGCTTGGAACGGCGGCCAGAAGACTGCCGGATGCCAGAAGCCCAAGCGGATCGATTCCCAATGCGGCGCATATCTCTCTGCATTCCTTAAGAATGCGGATGCGGTTGCGGTGCACCCGCAGGCCCACGTTGGATGCAACGGCCATTTCCCGGAGTGCAGTGGCTATTCCGCCTTCGGTTGGATCGTGCATGGCGTGAACCGCGCCTGTAGACGCGATTGTGCGCGCTTGGGCCACCACGGATATGCCGGGATCGTCCAAAAACTCCATTGCGCGATCCACCGTGCTGGGCGGCACCCCTTTTGCCATCAGATATTCCCCCATTTCGCGGGCGAGCACCGCGCATCCCTCCACCGCAATTTCGCCCACCAAAAGAAGCTTATCGCCCGGCTGTGCTCCACCCGCTGTGACAACCCTTTCCGGTTCGGCTTCCCCAAGCATGCATCCAACCACTATGGGGCGGTCCAGCCCGTATGTAACCTCTGTATGCCCCCCAACCAGGCTTGCATTCAATGCTTTGCAGGCTTCTTGCATCTGCTCGAAGATTTCGGCGGCTGTTGCCGCGGAAGCACCGGGCGGCAGTAAAACAGAAGCCATAAACCAGCGGGGTTCGGCGCCGCAGACGGCGATGTCGTTGGCGTTTATATTTACGGCGTACCAGCCTATCCTATCGGTGGCGAAGGTTATGGGATCCGTCTTAGCCACCAATAGTGAACCGCCCATATCGATAACCGCCGCATCCAGCCCGATTCCGGGTCCAACCAGCACTCTGGGATCGCAGTTTTGAAGCTTCGAAAGCAGTTCGCCAAGCATGCGGTGGGGAAGTTTGCCTATATCCATTTGGTTCTCCTGGCTTTTATTTGGCGACAAGCTGGCGCATCTTCAAGTGGACGGCCAAAAGCGACAGGTCGGCCGGCGTGATGCCGGGTATCCTGGAAGCCTGTCCAAGCGTGCGGGGGCGGACTCTCTCCAGCTTTTCCCGACCCTCGCGGGACAGGGCGCGGATCTCCGCGTAGTTGAGGTCCTCAGGTATGGGGACTTCATCCAGGCGGTCTGCCCGGGCCGCGGCCAGCTCTTCGCGCTGGATGTAGCCGTCGTATTTTGCGTGTATTTCAACGGCTTCCACAACCTTGTCCGGCAGGTGCGGGCGCTCCGGATCCAAAGGCGCCAGGGATGCGTAGGTCACCTCCGGGCGCCTGAGAAGCTCCAGAAGGGATGCGGGTTTGGAAAGTTCGGCGGTGCCAATTTCGCGGAGCCGAGACTGCACATCCGGGGCTGTTTTCAGGACAACCGACGAAAGCCTCTGCAGTTCCGATTTGATTTGCTGCTGTTTCACGTGAAACAGGTGCCATCTTTCATCAGATACAAGGCCGCAGCGCCGCCCGATGGGGGTGAGCCGCATATCGGCGTTGTCCTGCCGCAACAGCAGGCGGTACTCGGCCCTGGATGTTAGCAGGCGGTACGGCTCTTCGGTGCCCTTGGTTACCAAATCGTCAATCATCACGCCGATGTAGCTTTCAGAGCGCTTCAGAACGATGGGCTCGCGGCCCTGGACCTTCAGCGCCGCGTTGATGCCCGCTATCAGGCCCTGCGCCGCCGCCTCTTCGTAACCGGATGTGCCGTTGATCTGCCCCGCAAAGAAAAGATTTTGGATCTTTTTGGATTCAAGGGTTGGATAAAGCTGGGTTGGAACGATGGCGTCGTACTCTATGGCGTATCCGAAGCGCATAACCTCCACCTCCTCCAACCCCGGAAGCGTGCGCAGAAACTCCAACTGGACCTCCTCCGGCAGGCTTGTTGACATGCCTTGAACGTACAGCTCCGTGGTGTTCCATCCTTCCTGCTCCAGGAACACATTGTGGCGGTCGCGGTGCGGGAACTTCACGATCTTGTCCTCTATGGAGGGGCAGTAGCGCGGGCCAACGCCCTGAATTCTGCCGCCGTACATGGCGGAGCGGTGCAGATTCCGCCTGATTATCTCGTGGGTTTGCGGCGTGGTGTGGGTTAGCCAGGCTGGAAGCAGGGGGCGCTCAACCGGATGCTTATCGTACATGAAAGAGAAAGGCTGGGGGTTTTCATCGGACGGCTGGATCTGCAGTTTGGAAAAGTCCACGGTTCTGGCATCAACGCGGGCGGTTGTGCCCGTTTTGAGGCGCATCAGCGTGAATCCCAGGGCGCGCAGGGAGTCTGACGCTGCTTCGGCCGGCGCTTCTCCGGCTCGACCGGCTGGGTAGCGCTTTTCGCCAACATGGATGAGGCCGCGCAGAAAGGTCCCCGTGGTCATCACAACGGCGCGCGCTTGGTATTCAAGCCCACCCCTGGTGCGCACACCCACAATACGGTTCCCCTCAGCGATCAGCTCTTCCACGGTGCTTTGTTTCACGTGCAACCTTTCCTGTTGTTCGAGAACCCGCTTCATATAGGCGTGGTACATGGCTTTGTCCACCTGCGCGCGCAGAGCCTGCACCGCGGGACCTTTGCTGGTGTTCAGCATGCGCACGTGGGTGGCGCACGCATCTGCGGCAAGAGCCATTTCACCGCCGAGCGCATCTATCTCCCGCACAACATGCCCCTTCGCCGGGCCGCCTATGGAGCAGTTGCAGGGCATGTTGGCTATTGTGTCCAGATTCATCGTAATCAGCAGGCACGAACAGCCCATGCGCGCGGCGGCAAGTGCGGCTTCACAGCCGGCGTGGCCCCCGCCGATAACTATCACATCGTATGTTTTGGTGAGAGATGCGCCGTTCATTCCTTCTGCAACAGCGGTAAGTCCGGGAATAGACCGAGGCAAAGCGGATGCAACCAAATTCTCCTCGGACTGCCGGCAACAGAGCCGTCCGGCAGTTTGAGAAAGCCCCAAACGGGGTTGGAACTGCTGGACGCACTTTTAATTATATCACATCTCGCTACACCGTCTGCGCTATTCGGCCTGTGCGGCCAAGCGGTCGGGGTTAAGCCCCTGAAGCTCCTCCGGAACGAATAGGCCGTCTCTTCGTATGCATTCGCCGTCGAAGAAGATTTCGCCGCCGCCGAACTCCGGCCGCTGTATCAGAGTCATGTCCCAGTGAACCTGGGATCTGTTTCCGTTATCTGCCGCGTCGTAGGCGTTTCCGGGCGTTAAGTGAAGAGAGCCGGAAATCTTTTCATCGAAGAGGGTATCCTTCATGGGGTGGAGTATAAACGGGTTTATACCGAGCGAAAATTCCCCAACGTATCTGGCGCCCTCATCGCTGTCCAGAATTTCATTCAGCTCTTTGGTTTTGGGTCCGGCGCTGGCTGAAACAATGCGTCCTTTTTCGAACTCCAGCTTTATATTTTCGAAGGTGATGCCGTTGTAGATTGTTGGCGTATTGAATGTAATCACGCCGTGCACAGAATCCCTCACCGGGGCGGTGAAAATCTCTCCATCCGGCAGGTTTCTGTGGCCAACGCAGGGAACCACCGGAATGCCTTTGATGGAAAACTCGAGCTCTGTGCCCGGCCCGACGATTTTCACCTTATCGGTGCGTTCCATAAGCTGTTTTAGAGCTTCGCACTCGCGAGCCATGCGCGCGTAGTCCATCGTGCATGTGCGGAAGAAGAAATCTTCAAAGGCGGTGGTGCTCATTCCGGCGGCTTGAGCCATGGATGGCGTTGGAAACCTCATAACCACCCAACGGGTGTGGCGAACCCTGTGTTGCAGGTGAACCGGGTTGGTCCAAAGCTTCTGCACCATTTTCATGGTATCCGTGGGGACGTCAGACATCTCGCTGGCGTTTTCCCAACCGCGCACCCCGATGTAAACGTTCATGGCTTTCATCCGGTAAAGCTCGTACTCGCCTATAAAGCGCATTTGCTCCTCGTCGGAGTTTAGGAACAGCTCGCGCAGCACGATATTCTGCTTTGTGGTAACAAACGGCAGGCCTCCCGCCGCCCGAACCCTCCGAATGAGGGTTGTGGTGAATTCGGGAGGAACATCTGTGGCCTCGATAAGAACCTTCTCTCCGCTGTTTACCGCTGTGGAATAGCCCACGATGACCTCGGCTAAACGTTCGCACCTCGGATCCGTCATTTTAAGCCTCCATTAAAACAAAGGGCAGGGCTAACACCCTGCCCGAAAGCACTTCTTTGGGCAAGCAAACCGTGGTTGACCGCACCCGCCCCGATGCGGATTTAAGATAAGCTTACAAAAGCTCCTTCGGCCAGTTCTTTATGGTGCGCTTGACCATATCCTCGAAGTATTTCTGCTGTTCCGGCGTTTCCACACCGCTCCAAAGCTGCTTTGGATAGACGGTTTGGATGAGCTTAAGCGATTTGACGTGCGTATCCGCGAAGACAAAGTTTATGCGGTGCTGATGGGTTTGGTAAACGCTCTTGCCGGGCTCCACCGTCCACTGGAAAGCGTCGCTTTGGGTGTAGAAGTCGGGCCACACGGTGCGCGTCTCTATTATGCAGATGAGATCCGATGGGTTTTTAATTTCGGAAAGCTCACGCGCCCGCGGTTTGTTGTCCACGCCGGTGAAAACAGGTGCGCTCTCTTGGAAGAAGCCGCCGTTGTATGCGTAAGAGTTGGGGATTTTATCCTGCTCGTCCTTATACCAAACGTTGCTCTCATCACCGCCGTTTGCCCAAGCGTAATCGTTGGATGGGCACTGCCAGACCGAGCGGCTCTTCAAATACGTGCCTATGGCCCGCCGCCAGTTCCACTTAGCCGGACCGTTTGCCCCAGAACCCCAACTGAAATCTTGATAGCCGGTCATCTCCAGCATCTTGGGGTTGTTGGGAAAACGGTTCAGCGGGAACGTATCATCCCAGTCGCTGAGGTAGGAGTGCAGTGCTTGACCGATTTGCTTCATGTTGTTGAAGCAAGCGGTTGCCCTGGCTTTCTCTCTGGCCTGAGCGAAAACTGGGAAGAGAATGGCGGCGAGAATTGCGATAATGGCTATCACCACCAACAGCTCTATAAGGGTGAATCCTCTCCTGCTCACTTTAGACCCTCCGCTCAACAAATGGATGGAGGCCGAAAACAGCCGATAATACTGCCTGCGGCCCTTTCGAGATTACTTTAAGTTTAAATCCGCATTTTTTGCAAGCCCAAGCGGCGCTGGAAGCCCGAGAAACCATCCATGCCTACTTCGGCGGCCTGTTGGCCACCCAGCGCACTGCGTTGGCTACGAGGCGGCGGTAGTTTGGGTTGTTGTAGGCGCTTGGACCATGCCCGAGCTGAATGTAAACAACCCTTGCCTTTCCGTATTTGTGCGTCCAGGCGATGACTTTGTTGCTTTTTGGGTGATCGGTAGTGAGAAGAGGCTTGGCGGATGGACTGACGTCGAACAACGAGTACACCTCATCCTCGATTTCGAAGTCCTTCAAGCCCTGCACTATTGGGTGTTTTGGGTCCGCTATGTGGACGGTGAACCTTACATCGTGCTCGTAGGCCGAACGCGCTTTGGGAACCCCGTTCACCACTTTTGGCTCAAGGTAGTATCTGCCCCCGATGATCTTTTCATACTCGGGCCAGTCTTGGTAGTTTGCTATCGCGTGGTGTATAACCACCAAACCCTTGCCGGCCCGCAGAGCCGAAACAAAGTTGCGCTTCTGCTCTTCGGTTATCTGCTGGTTCATATCGTAAAGAACGATTACATCGAAGTTCTTTATAGCGTCGGGGGCGAACATATTGTTTGCTTCTGGGTGGACGGCCTCCTTGTACTCGATATCGTCGTAGCCCTGGAAAAGCGTGAAGAAGCTTTCGCGCTCGAAATCGTGGCCGCCTGTTATAACAAGCACTCTCAGCTTGGGAAAAGCGTTTTTGGGCTTAGCCGCCTGCGCACCTGCACATACAACGCACACGGCAACGCACACCGAGAAGAAGCTGGCTGCAAATTTCAGCATGGCAACCTCCAAATCCGCCGGATTGGCGAAACGCCGAGCGGCAACAACATCGTTGGAACAGATTTCCAAACCCCTTACTTCTTCCAACAAGGTTACGTTCCTTTGGAAATATGTGAAGTTTTAACCCATTCGCAACGCTGTTTTAATCTGTGCTTAATCTGACATAAAGAATTCCTAATTTGAGTTGATTACAATGAGACGAGTAGGTATAGCCTAAAGCCTCGTGCGCCTGCCTACAGGAGTGTGATGCGAAGTGGAAACGGCAACTCAGCAAAGAGAGCCCTCCCCATCTTCTGAATCCAAAAGCTTGGTTAGCGGGAAACGTCCCCGCCTAAGCGATCTCATTTTTGATAACATTATCAAGCTTTTGGGATACACATCAATTGTTTTCGTAATTCTCATATTTGTTTTTCTGCTGAAAGAGTCTCTGCCGCTTTTCAAGACTTACCCCCTGAAAAAGCTTCTTTTGGGCACAAGCTGGTACCCAACGATGGATCCCCCGGAGTTTGGTCTTGCCCCGCTGATTTTGGGATCCCTTTTGGTGACGGCCGGCGCTGTGGTGATAGCGCTTCCGCTTGGCATTGGGGCCGCGGTTTACATATCCGAGGTTGCTCCCAGCTCGATTAAGGATATTCTCAAATCGCTTGTGGAGCTTCTGGCCGCCATTCCCTCCGTTGTGATGGGGTTTGTAGGGATGATTGTTTTGGCCCCGTGGATAAAGGAAATCTTCGATTTGCCAACCGGGCTAACCGCTTTGGCCGGCTCAATAACGCTGGCGTTTATGGCGGTTCCAACGGTAACCAGCATTGCGGAGGATGCTTTAGCCGCCGTTCCCACAGCCTACAGGACGGGGAGCCTCGCTTTGGGGGCCACCAAATGGCAAACCATTTCCCAGGTTGTTGTGCCGGCGGCTCGGTCTGGCATTGTCGCGGCTTCGATGCTGGGCGTTGGTCGGGCCATAGGCGAAACCATGACCGTCCTCATGGTTACAGGAAACGCAGCACTTATCCCCAGGAGCTTCCTTCAGCCGGTGCGCACCATGACAGCTACCATCGCCGCAGAGATGGGCGAAACTGTTCAGGGTGGCGAGCACTACCAGGCGCTTTTCGTTATAGGGCTTCTTCTCTTCATCATCACCTTCATCATCAATCTGGTAGCCGACCTTTCACTCCATAGAGGAAGGAGGCAAAGAGGTTGAACGCAAAGCTTCGCGAGCGCTTGGCGTTTGCTTTGCTGGCACTGGTGACGGTTCTCGTTATCGTTCCAGTGGCCTTTGTGCTTTTGATTCTCCTAATTCGGGGACTGCCGGCCATCAGTTGGGAGTTTCTCACGCAGGAGCCGCGCAGTGGAATGACCGAGGGCGGCATCTTCCCCGCAATTGTGGGCACCTTTTACCTGGTGGTCGGCACCGTGATTGTTGCACTGCCGCTTGGTATAGGCGGTGCGGTTTATATGACCGAGTACGCAAGGCCGGGCAAAGCGCTTAGGCTTATCAGACTGGCAATTGTAAACTTGGCCGGAGTGCCCTCTGTGGTTTACGGCCTGTTCGGATTGGGGCTTTTCGTCATCTTCTTGAAGTTCGGCACATCGCTGATTTCCGGTTGCTTAACCCTCGGGGTGCTGGTAGTGCCCATAGTCATAACCGCCACCGAGGAGGCTCTTCGTGCAGTACCGCAGTCTTTCAGAGAGGCAAGCGCGTCGTTGGGGGCCAGCAAGTGGCAAACGGTAAGCCGTGTGGTTCTGCCCACTGCTCTGCCCGGCATCCTCACCGGAACAATCCTTGCCATCAGCCGGGCGGCAGGAGAAACCGCCCCCATACTTTTTACCTGCGCCGCTTTCTATCTGTCTCGGCTTCCCCACTCTATTTTTGATCCGATTCTGGCCCTGCCTTACCATCTGTACGGACTGGCAACGCAGGCAACCAATGCGCCCGACACTATAAAATATGGAACCGCCCTTGTGCTTATAGCTCTGGTTTTCGGAACCAATATCACAGCTATAGTTCTCAGACTGAAAGCGAGGAGAACGAAACGATGGTAGACACCAACGGAGAGGTCATTTCGCGCGGACGTGCCAAACGCGAGGGCATGGGGTTTACCAGCCCCGACCAAGACCGCGTAAGAACGAAAATTCAGGTTGAGAACCTTTCGCTGTTTTACGGAAACTCCCAGGCTTTGAAAAACGTTAACGTTAGTATAGCAGACCGCGAGATTACCGCACTGATAGGACCGTCCGGCTGCGGAAAATCGTCTTTTCTGCGGTGCCTAAACCGCATGAATGACCTTATACCCGATACGCGCGTTGAAGGAGATATTAAACTGGACGGCGAATCAATTTTCAAAAAAAACGTTGACGTAGTGGCTCTGCGGCGCCGCGTTGGCATGGTTTTCCAGCAGCCCAATCCGTTTCCCAAGTCGATTTTCGACAATGTGGCCTACGGACCAAGGCTGCACAGGCTGTGCAGTAAGTCGGAACTGGCTGATCATGTAGAGCGAAGCCTGCGCCAAGCGGCCCTTTGGGATGAGGTAAAAGATAAACTGCGCAGCAGCGCGCTGGAGCTTTCAGGCGGTCAGCAACAGCGTTTGTGCATTGCCCGAGCTCTGGCTGTTCAGCCGGAAGTGCTTTTGATGGACGAGCCGTGTTCGGCGCTGGATCCAATATCCACCTTCCGCATCGAAGAGCTGATGCTTGAGCTCAAACAGCAGTACACCCTGGTGATAGTAACTCACAATATGTATCAGGCATCCAGGGTTGCCAAGTTTACCGGCTTCTTCCTGAACGGTGAGCTTGTGGAGTTCGGGCTAACCAGAGATATTTTCGAACGACCTAAGGACCCCCGCACTGATGATTATGTACGGGGGCGATTTGGATGAGAGGAGATACAATGTCGGAACGTCCAAGCATTCGGCGCACGTTCGAAAGCCAACTGCAAGCGCTGGAGCAAAACCTGCTTCGTTTGGGAAGCATGGTGGAGGAAATGCTCGACGGCGCTATAACCGCGCTGGTGAACCAAGACGTTGCACTGGCCAACAGAGTGATTGCGCGCGATGACGAGGCCGATCAGCTGGATTTGGATATAGAGATTGAATGCATGAACCTGCTGGCGCTTCAACAGCCCATGTCCAGGGACCTGCGGCTCATCGGTACGGTTTTGAGGGCCACAACCGACCTGGAGCGCATAGGCGATTACTCGGTTGATATTGCCAAGGTTGCCATTCGCCTTTCCGGCACCCCATACTTCAAGCCGCTTGTGGATATACCCAGGATGGCCCAGCTCGCCAAAAAGATGGTGCACGATACTCTTCGCGCCTTTGTGGATAGGGACTTGGCAGCGGTCCAGCGAATCTGCACAACGGATGACGACCAGGTGGATGCGATGAACAGCCGCCTTTTTGACGAGCTTTTGGCCGCCATGCAGACGCGCCCGGAGGTGGTTGTGCAAGCGGCGTATTTTCTCCTTGTTACCCGCTTCCTGGAGCGTGTTGCGGACCACTGCACTAACATTGCCGAACGCATCTTCTACATGGAGACGGGCGAGCTGGTGGAATTGGCTTGATGCCGGCCGAAAGTTGAAGCGGCTGTTTCCCTGCGGAGGATGCCAAAGCGGCATCCTGTAAGCTCGGCTGCCTAACTTTCTCGCTGTTTGTTCGCCCACCGGCGAAATATAATCTAGGGTGTTTATGAGATACCTCTCGCTTGCGAGAGCGGTTTTCGAGCTTATTCTGGTAATCACAACGATTGTGCTGGCGGTCCGCCTTTGGGAAACTGAAGCCCCAAAGCGGGGCAGTGTGATATTTAGTGTTCCCGTCCGCCAGAAGGTTGTGGCTTTGACGTTTGATGATGGTCCCCATCCCACATTTACCCCTGAAATCCTTGCGGTGTTGGATAAGTACCATGTGAAAGCCACTTTCTTTATGATTGGGGAAAGGATGCAACAGTATCCGCAGATCGTCAAACAGGTTCTAGCGCGCGGCCATACCATTGGAAACCACACCTACACTCATCCGCATAACATCGAAGCAGAAAGACCAGCCCAGATTATCAGAGAGCTGGATATGTGCGAACAGGTTATCGAGCGGATGACTGGAAAGCGTGCCTGCTTGTTTCGCCCGCCGCTGGGATTGGTCAACGGCACCGTTGTCACAATCGCGGAAGAAGAAGGCTACAGAACGATTTTGTGGACCGTGTCGGCAGACCACCATGATGCCCCCACACCCAGGACGATGGCAGAGCGGGTTTTGAAGCGGGTTCGCCCCGGAGCCATTATCCTTGCTCACGACGGTACTTTCAAATCCCGATGGAAAGATGTGGCTGCTTTGCCGCTTATCATAGAAGCGTTGCGCAAACAGGGTTACAAGTTTGTTACCGTGCCGGAGCTTTTAGAGCTCGGTACATCTCGCAGACATAGATAGTTGGATGAGATGGAAACCCATCCCGTATTCTACGATCCCACAGGACAGCGCAGGCGCCTGGTTGGGCGGCTTGCTGTTGTTTTGGGGTTGTTTTGCGCTCTTGCAACCACTCTTTTCGTGCTCAGCCTGCTGATCATTCCGTTTCTTCCGGGGCTTCCGAGCATCGGACGTGAGGACCAGCACTTCATACGTTCGGGATTAACCTTGGTGCTCCAGCGCAACCTGCATCTTAAACGCTTCCTTTTGCACCGCTCCAGGGTTGCAATTTGGCGCGAAATCGCTGTGGAGCGCGCACGTTCCTCCCAAATTCGCCCACCAGCCCGGGGCAGCGACATTGTTGCAGCTTTCTATGCTCCGTGGCAGGAAACAGGCATCAACTCGCTCCGTGCCAATGCGGGAAGACTTACGCATGTTATGCCGGAATGGCTTCACCTGAACCGCCAGGGAAATGGGCTGAACCTCAGCGATTGGGACCCGAAGGTTACACCCCGCAACTTAGAGGTGGTTAAAATCGCCAGACAGCACCACCTTAAGATTTGCCCAATCTTGAACAACGCAGAAGGCGCTCGGTTTGACCCCATTCGTGTTCACAAACTTTTGGCCTCACCAAAGAACCAGATGCTTGTTGCTGAAGGTATTTGCCATTGGCTTGTTCGTAACAGCTACGATGGTTTGAACCTGGATTTGGAGAATCTGTACCCGCAGGATTATGCACGCCTGCTGAGCTTTGTGCATTTGCTGAGCAAATTGCTTCACAAAGCCAGGCTATCCCTCAGTGTGGATATCGAGGCCGATGCCCCGCGCTTTTGGGTACGGCGCGCCGCGGAAGCATCCGACTTCGCAGTCCTTATGGCCTACGACGAACACAGTGCTTCAGAAAAGCCCGGGCCAATTGCATCCATCGCGTGGTATTATCGCCTCCTGCGAAAAGCCTTGAAGTTGATACCGCCGAGCAAGCTTGTGGTGGGGCTCGGTAACTATGCGTACGATTGGCCGCTGGATGGTGGTCCTGCTGAAGAGCTCACATACCAGTCTGCTTTGGTCCGCGCGCGGGATTACCGCCCAGACGAGCCTCCATCGAAAGTTGTGGACTTCGATCCAGACGCTCTCAATACCACCTTCGAATACGCAGATGATGCTGGTCGAGAACATGAGGTTTGGATGCTGGATGCAGTCTCGGCGTACAACCAATGGAAGCTTGCCGTTGGTGCGCGGATTCGGGGCGCTGCTCTCTGGGTGCTCGGCTCTGAGGACCCAAGTTTGTGGCTCTTTTTAGATCGCCATCGCCTCCGCAAACCTCCCAGCCCCAAGGGCTTAGAAAAGGTCTGCTTCCCGTACGAGATCGAGTTCGAAGGAGAGGGGGAGATTTTATCTGTGCACTCCTTACCGCAGGAGGGCCGCCGCCGCATCACCGTTGACGATGCAACTGGATTGTGCACCGATATGTCTTACCTGCGGTATCCATCTTCTTTTCTGGTGAAAAGAACTGGATACCGGCCGCGCGAAGTTGCTCTGACCTTCGACGATGGGCCTGACCCCATTTACACACCGAAAATACTGAACATCCTTCGGCAGTACGGCGTGCGGGCAACCTTCTTTGTAATAGGCGAGAACGCCGAGCGCCACCCAAGCCTTGTTCGCCGCGAATTGTATGAGGGGCACGAAATCGGCAACCACACATTTACGCATCCGAACATGGCGGCCGTAACAGACCGCCGGGCTATGCTGGAACTGAACGCCACCCAACGGGTGCTGGAAGCGATCATCGGCAGGTCCACACTGCTTTTTCGCCCCCCTTACAATGCTGATGCCGAGCCGGCAAGTGGTGAAGAGCTGATGCCTATACTAAGGGCATCGAAGCTCGGTTACATCGTTGTTGGCGAACTGGTGGATCCGCAGGATTGGAACCTCTGGAGATCGACGAGGGCTGGGCAGCGCTTGAGGCGCACTCCTTGGGAAATAGCCGGGGATATTCTGCGAGACTTGCACTCTATCCGCGGCAATATCGTGCTACTGCACGACAGCGGAGGAGACCGATCTGCAACTGTTGCCGCCCTGCGAATTGTAATACCCAAGCTCTTGCACGAAGGATACCGCTTTGTCACAGTGTCTCAGCTTCTCGGAATCCCGCGCGATGCGGTCATGCCACGCGTGGCCAACTTGGACAAACTGCTAGTAGGCTTTGACAAGATCGTGTTTTGGACAACCTTCGTGGTGGAGTCACTGCTGACAGCTTTCTTTACCCTGGCCATCCTGCTGGGCATAGGACGCGTTTTGTTCGTGGTAGCGCTTGCACTTGCATCAAAGCTCCGAACGCATAGCTTCCACACCGATGGGAACTACCGCCCACATGTCAGTGTGTTAATCGCCGCCTACAACGAACGGGTGGTAATCGCCAGAACCATCCACAGCATTCTGCAGAGCAAATATGAAAATTTGGAGGTCGTTGTTGTGGATGATGGTTCTCAAGATGGAACAGGAGACGAAGTGCTGAGGGTTTTCGGGAACGATCCGCGAGTTCGCCTTATAAAACAGGCAAACTCTGGAAAAGCCACCGCGTTGAACCGTGCCATCGAGAACGCGCGTGGAGAGGTACTTGTATGTCTCGATGCCGACACCCTGGTGCTTCCAAATACCATTTCCCTGCTTGTTAGGCACTTTTCCGACCCATCGGTGGCCGCGGTTGCCGGAAACGTTAAAGTTGGCAACCGCATCAATATCCTAACACGCTGGCAGGCAATTGAGTACATCACCAGCCAAAACCTGGATAGACGGGCTTATGCTCTCTTAAACGCTGTCACCGTGGTGCCCGGAGCAGTGGGTGCCTGGAGGCGGAGTGCTGTTCAAAAGCTCGGCGGCTACACAAGCGATACTATGGCGGAGGATATGGACCTTACATGGAGGCTGAGGAGACACGGATGGCGTATAGATGTGGATGGCCAGGCTGTGGCGTTCACAGAGGCACCGGACAATCTGCGCGCGTTTGCCAAACAGCGGTTCCGCTGGTCTTACGGAACCCTGCAGTGTCTCTGGAAGCACCGCGATGCCCTTTTCCACTACGGTTGGTTTGGCTGGCTCGCGCTTCCCTCTATGTGGGTTTTTCAGGTGCTGTTTCAGCTTTTGGCACCGGTCGTGGATCTCAAGCTTTTCTATGCTGTTGCTTCTTTCGCCAACTCTTGGGTGACGCGCGGCATACTTCGGCAAGACTGGCAGCCACTTCCACACGCCATGCAAATTCTACTTCAAACCGGATTCTTCTACGCCCTCTTCTTCGCAGTGGAGCTGTTGGGGGCGTTTATCGCCTTCCACATGGACCAGGAGAACAAGGGACTCCTCTGGTGGCTTGGCTGGCAGAAATTGGTGTACCGCCAAATTATGTATGCAGTGCTTTGGAAATCTGTGTGGACGGCCCTGAAGGGGGTGCGCTTGGGGTGGGGTAAACTCCACCGCAAAGGCACCGTCCGTGTGTGAAGCAAAAAGCGGCAGGTGTTCCCCGCCACTGCGAGGAATTTGAAAGATGACGGCGGGCTACTCCGCTTGGCAGAATTTCCAAACTCAAGGGGGGAACAGGTTTTGGCTGTAAATCGTTCGGGACCGTCGGCAGACTTCTCCCATGGAGATTTGCGCGTCTCTCGAAATCGGCGCTATTTGGTGCATTCGGATGGAACACCGTTTTTCTGGCTGGCAGACACCGCCTGGGAACTTTTCCATCGATTGAACCGCGAGGAGGTTGAGCTTTACCTGGAAAACCGCCGCCGAAAAGGGTTTACCGCAGTTCAGGCGGTTGTGCTTGCGGAACTGGACGGTATCAGAACGCCGAATGCATACGGCCACGTTCCGCTTGTGGACGATGATCCCACGAAGCCGAATGAGGCATATTTTCAGCACGTGGACTATGTGATGAAAGTTGCCCAAGAAAAGGGCATGGTTATAGGCATGCTGCCAACGTGGGGGGATAAAGTTGGCTCTCTGCACCGTTCTTGGGGAACCGGGCCGGCAGGTTTGATAAACGCGAACAACGCCAGGGCTTACGGCCGCTTCCTCGGCGAGCGGTACCGCAGTTTCCCAAACCTGGTTTGGATCCTCGGCGGCGATAGATCCCCGGAAGGGTTTATCCATGTTTGGCGGGAGCTTGCAGAGGGGCTTGCCGAAGGAGACGGTGGCCGCCACCTTAAAACCTACCACCCGTGGGGCGAAACATCTTCTTCGTATTGGCTTCACCACGAAAGATGGTTGGACTTCAACCTCCTGCAGTCCGGCCACGGCTCGAAAGTCCCCAACAACTACAGAATGATTGCTTACGACTACAACCTGGCGCCCGCGAAACCGTGCCTGGACGGCGAACCCGCTTACGAAGACCACCCTATCGGCTGGAATGCGGACAAAGGGTGGTTTAACGATTTTGACGTTAGACAAAGGGCCTACTACGCCCTGTTCTCTGGTGCACACGGCCACACGTACGGATGCCACGACATCTGGCAGATGTGGCAGCCGGGCCGAGAGCCGATAAGCAACGCAAGAACCCCTTGGCGGGATGCGCTTGACCTCCCAGGTTCCTTCGACATGCTTCACGTGAGGGACCTTATGGAGTCGCGGCCGTTTTTAGTTAGGGTGCCAGACCAATCGGTGGTTTACGGAGACTGCGGTGCAGGCAGCGACTATATAGCCGCCACACGGGCATCCGATGGCAGTTACGCTTTTGTGTACATCCCAGACGGGCGGGCGGTTACGGTCAACATGTCGCTCATCTCCGGAAGCAGGGCCGTTGGATACTGGTACGACCCTCGGGAAGGCACGGCATCACTCATTGGGGTGTTTCCAACGGCCGGCACAAGGGTCTTCGAACCGCCGTCGAAGGGGTACGGTTGCGACTGGGTGCTGGTCTTGGACGACGAGTCGCGCGGCTTCCCTCCACCAGGCTCCTCGCAGGATGCGATGGGCAAAGAAGCCCCCGGTTAGAAAGGCGCCTATGCGGCTTGGCATCAGCTCTTACACGTTTAGTTGGGCTGTTGGGGTGCCCGGGCGAGAGCCGGCCTCACCCGTTGGACCGATGGAACTGCTGGACAAGGCGGTTCAGCTTGGGGTGCGGGTTGTTCAGGTAATAGACAACTTGCCGCTCCTCGGCCGGCCCAAGGGCGAGCTTTTGCGGTTTCGCCAGCGGGCGGACGAGCTGGGCATTCAGCTTGAGATAGGCACCAGCGGGATTTCGCCAGAGCATTTGGCCGAATATCTTTCGCTGGCACAGCTTCTCGGCTCGCGGATTGTGCGTGTGCTTACCGATACCGCTGAGCACAAACCCACAGTTGAAGAAGTTGAGGCCTTACTGCGCCAAAGCCTGCCTGCCTATGAAAAGGCCGGGGTTTGCATAGCGGTGGAGAACCACGACCGCCTGCCCACCAAAGTGCTGGCCGGCATCCTTGAGAGGATTCGCAGTCCGTTCCTCGGAATATGCTTGGACACGGTGAACTCCTTCGGCGCTCTTGAGGGTCCTGAGGTGGTTGTGGAAAATCTGGCTCCCTGGGTTGTCAACCTGCACGTTAAGGACTTCTGGATCCGCCGGGCAAACTACCAGATGGGGTTTGTGATCGAAGGGAGGCCGGCCGGACAGGGGCGGCTGGATGTGCCTTGGTTGCTCAAGAGGTTGAAAGAAGCCGGCCGCGACCCGAATGCGATACTGGAGCTTTGGACACCGGAGCAGGATTCTTTGGAGGCAACCATCGCAAAGGAGGATGCCTGGGCGAGGGAAAGCATTGAGTACCTGCGCACTTTGATTCCGGATTAGGATGAAAGCCTGCCGCAGGCATGCCTGCCCTCGGTCCCGCTTCATCTTTCCGCGCTGTTGCTTTCCCTCACCCCTGACCCATCTCCCGTAAGCTTCACACGGGCGATGGGGAGCGTGTGCGACCTTCTCCCTTGGATGGGAGAAGGGTTGGGGATGAGGGTGTGGTGTATGTTTTCCCTCACCCCTGGCCCCTCTCCCAGTTTCGGGAGAGGGGAACCGTGCGCTCCTTTCTCCCTTGGGTGGGAGAAGGGCTGGAGATGAGGGGGCGGTGTATGCTTGCCCTCACCTCTGGCCGCTATCCCAGTTCCGGGAGAGGGGAACCGAATGCTTCCTTTTCCACTGGGTGTGAGAAGGGCTGGGTTGAGGGGGCATGCTGGAGAATGGCCGGATGGGCGGCTTTTGCACCGCCTTTAGGCGTCACCATTTTGCCT